>Ga0194024_1000095_pt1 | contig 16833 bp, 20 predicted proteins | sample IW13Sep16_MG_FD_140337 | JGI IMG/M metagenome (GOLD analysis project Ga0194024, IMG submission 140337) | Freshwater microbial communities from the Broadkill River, Lewes, Delaware, United States - IW13Sep16_MG | ecosystem: Environmental > Aquatic > Freshwater > River | place: USA: Delaware...
AGTGGAAGATGAAATGGAAGTAAGCGAAACGGCTGAAACCCAAGGCTTGATGGCAAGAGGAGCTTAAGATATGGGATTTGATTGGAGAGCCTTCGCTGAAGGGTTTGCTACAACAGCAGCAGCAAACATACAAGAGAAGAAGAAAGAAGCTCGTAAGTACAGAGAAGAGCAAGAGCAGTTAGCTAAAGATAACATCATGAAGATCTCTAGACGTAATGCTGTAGTTAATGAGGTTTTAGGACTTACTAACTACTTAGAGGATCAAGGTGTAAGTACCGCACAGATGCAAGCTGCAATAGCAAGTGGTCCACAAGCCATACAAGACTTGTCTACTAAAGTTAGAGCAGCAGTTGAAGCTAATGGTGGTAGAAAGCTGAGTGATACTGAAGTAGATATGATCATAAAAATGCCAGAGGGTTTTCAGCCCCTTGATATGGACATGGATCAGTACGTAAGAAAAACGTATGGCCTTGGATTAGAAACAAAAGGTGCTACTGCAGAGGAACCAGACATAGGTTTCTTTGATAGGCTTACTGGTGACTCAGCTATGATGCGGTCTAAGTACAAACTTGGTAGTGAGGTTATCTATGATGGATATACTGCTGAAGATATAAATATGTTAGCACGACAGCAAGAGTATGAAGCATTACAACCATCTACTTACGCAGTAATAGCAGACATGAAACGCTTTGATCTAAAAGCTAAAAAGTTTGTACTTGATAGTATTGTAACTTTAAAGAAAGACAGAGAAGAATTAGACCCTGCATATAAAGCTGCTCTAGCTACATTAGAAACATTCGATGAAAGAGGTGGGCTAACTCAACTTGAACTTGATCTAAAAGCAAATCCAGATAGTGCAAATATAAAACAACAAATAGCTGAATATAAATCAGCACAGAACAAAGTAAAATCTATAGAGATGCCTCTCTATCAAATGGTGTACGATGATGCTATAGATACATATGGACTAGCTGCATTTGAAGATTTAGAAACTAGTATGTTAGCTAACGTAGGTGAAGAATATGTAGAAAACTTACGTGAATTATTGTTTCCTACCATGAAACAGACTATAGGCACAGGTAGTGCTGTTGATGCAGACAATATAGAGGCACTAGGAGAAGTACCTACAACTAAGAAAATATTTGAGGACATTCAGTTTACCGTAACAAAGTCTGACTCAGAAGGTAATCCTCTTGAAGTTAAAACTGATGGTGGCAATACTTACACACCTGAAAGTGAAGGGTGGGATGTACTAGTGCAGCACCTAGAAAAGAAAGAAACACCTGTAGGTCCAGTGGAAGAGCAAGCCCTCAAAAAGCTAAATCTAGAAAAGATAGATACTACAGAAAGTGTAGCAATTAGTGAACCTAAAGAAGAAGATCCTGTAGAAGAAAAGGTTGAGCTAGAACCTCCTGAGCAAAAACGTGAAGTAGAAGACGTAGTTGAAACTGCAGAAGAAATGGGTGTCCGTAAAGCTGCAGAGTACATGGACAGAGATAGAGTTACCTTTGAAGAGTGGGAAGAGATGGGTCCAAACGCTAGGAAGCTACTTGGTCTACCTACATCTAAGGTTGGTGCACAGAATGCTACAGAGAATGGCTTCATAGAATTACCTAAAGGAAAGGTAAAGCGTGAGACTATTGCTGCACGTATGGCAGAGCTAGAACCAGGCGATGCAGTAAGAAGCTTACGAGATAAGACTAAGCAATTATTTGGTGCTACTGATGAAGAAATACAAGAAGGTATGGACACAGGAGCTATTACAGAATTAGACTTATCTATAATGAGTGAGTTTGGTGAAGACATATTCAAGTATATGCAAGAGCAGGGTCTAGATGAAAACGCAGAAGCCTTTGACATCATGAGAGCACTCAGTGAGTGGGCAGATGCAAACAATAAGAGACTGCCATACAATACAGGCTTCTTAACTTTACAATTTCAAAAAGCATTTAGAAGGTAGAATATTAATATGAGTGATTCCTTCCTAGACTTGATGGATCAGTATGGCGTTACAAAGGATGACATACTTGCACCTAGCCGTATTGAACCGCCAACCGTAGAACAAGAAGAGCCTGTACCTGTAAGCAGTGAAAGCGAACTTGTTGACAAAGGTGGTAAACTTAAGAAGAAAGACTTGTACGAGGCTTCTAACTTACGCACTATACGTAGGTACATGGTGTCTCGCAGAGGCATACAGTATAACGATAAAAGTGACGAAGATGTTGTAGAAGATTTTATGGATCACATGCGTAGCTTCAACACCAACATCATAAATACAGGTGGCGAAGTAAGACACATTACAAATGCTAGTCAGCAAGATAAAGCAGTGGCAGGTGATGCATACAAGTTATACGATCAGCTAGGCAATGTGTTTGTAAACGATGGTTTTTACGGTGCAGTAGATGGTGTGTTTGACTACATCCAAGCTGCAGCTACAGATCCTTCTAACTACATTGGTCTACTTACTGGTGGTTTAGGTAAGGCTGCATCTCTAGGTATAACAAAAGGTGGTAAAGAGCTAGTCAGACAAGCTGCTATAGAAGCAGGACAAAGAGCAGCAAAGTCTGGTGCTACAACACAGAGTGCTAAGAAAGCAGCAGATGAAGCAGCAGAACGTGTAGCCCAACGCATAGTAGAAAGAGGTATAAAAGGTCCTGCAGCTAAAAAGTTACAAGAACGTGTAGCTCTACAGGAGCAGCGTAACTTTATATACAACGCCAAGAAAAAAGCACAGAAAGAGTTTCTCGAAGAGAGAGCTAAGAAAGGTGTGCGTGGTTCTCTGTTAGCTACTACAGGTATCGATGGATCACTAGCTATGCTGCACGACAACATGATACAGAATGTCATGTTAGATGCAGGAGCACAAGAAGAGTACAGCATGTTACAAACAGGATTTAGTTCTGCTCTAGGTCTTGTTGGCGGTGGTGCTCAACTCGTAGGTGGTAAACTCAAGGGTGTGAGTGGACTCAAAGACACCAAAGGTAAACTTGTTGCAGGTAAACGTAAGGCAGAGCTAGAGGCTGACATTGAAGGTAAGCTTTTAGTACCACTATCAAAAGAAAGAATTAAGAAGTACACTGATGAACTAAACGATGCGTTAGATTCTTGGGAGGCAAAACGTAATCGTGGCGATAATATGTTTCAGACAGGTGTAATGCCATCAGACTTTTTAAAAACCATTATGGTAGGAGAAGATGGTAAGGGTGGTGTTGCAAAACTTTATCTTGATGAAGTAGGTAGGCCAATCCCTAAGAATGTACGTGTCACAGATGTAATGACAAACACCCTCAGACAAATGCCTGAAGATGATTTACAAGCCATAGCTAAACGTATGCAGCCTCTAGTTGGTTATACTCTAGGTGATACAACAGAGATAGCACAAGAGATAGGTGACTACATAGCATCCAACGTTAGCAGAGGCATGACTTATGGTGCAGTAATGTCTCAGGTAAGAAGCACAATTGATTCAGGTCTTGTTGCAGGACACAATGCCATGATCAACTTGGTGCGTACTCCTCAGTTAAAAGAACAGATGGAAGAAGAGATACTCAAAGCTACAGGGAAAGTAAAACGTCCTAAGCTTGGAGCATATACTCAGAGTGTGTGGCGTAGATTACTTATATCTTCACCTGCTACAACAGGATTGAACGTTGCAGGTTTCTCACAGTTTTATGTAGGTTCTACATTAGCTGATGTAGCAACAGGTAGTATGTATATGCTTGGTGGTCTAGCTACAGGTGGTAAGTTTACAAAGACAGGATCAGAGTTACTACGTAAAGGTAAAGTATTTCATCAGATACAAGCACAGAAGATGCGTAACTTGATGGACCCATACACTACACATGATGCTTACATGGACTTCTTGTCTCAGAATAAAGACATAGAGAAGGTTCTGTTTGAAAGTGTTACTGGTGGTATCGAAAGATCAGGTAGACGTTTTGATATTGATCCTGACGCTAAGTGGTTCAAAGGCGTAGAAGCTGTAGCTAACGGTGCTAATCGTCTAACAGGTGTACGAGTACAAGATACGTTTACTAAGTCTCAAATGTTTATGACTGAGCTAGACAAACGGTTACGACTCAAGCATGACAGAACCTTAACAGACGTTCTTAACTCAGGTAACATAGAGCTAGTAGATGATAGTGTAGTCGGTGGTGCTATCGATACCACACTCAAGTCTGTATTCTCAAAAGATTACACTACAGATGATCAGCTTCTAAGAGGTGCAGCTAAGTTAACAGAAAGCATTTCTAACATACCGTTGTTTGGTACTGTACTACCTTTCGGTAGATTCTTCAACAATGTTGTAGCTACATCTTATCAATGGTCTGTAGGCGGTGGTGTACAACTTATGTCTGCTATAGCTAAGTCAGAGAAGCGTAATGTCGAAACTTTAGAAGCTGCATCACGTAGCCTTGTAGGTTTAACTGCAATCAGCCTAGCTATGAACTATGACAAAGAGAGAAGCGAAAAAGGCTTAGACGTATTTGAGATTGAAGGTACTGGCGGTGCTATCATAGATGCTCGTAATACATTCCCATTCTCTCTATGGTTAGCAGCAGGACGTATCGGTAGACTTAGAGCAGAAGGTGAAGCTGTGCCAAAAGAAATGATGATCAAGTTTGGTGAACAAGTAGCTGTAGGACAGCTTGCTACAGACTTACAGTTTGGTAATGACATCACTAGAATCATGGACACATTAATAAACCAAGATGTAGATTTAGCCCAGGCTTCTTTCAAAGAAGTAGCTAAGTTCACAGGTAACTATGCTGCAGGTTTTACTAGACCACTTGATGCAGTAAACAAACTTACTGGCTATGTTACAGACACAGATGCAGCAAGAGACATAAGACAAGCTGAGACAGGCGGTCAGATGTTTACACAAGGTGCAACAAGATACTTTGATAACGTCATAGAAGCTATCACAGATAGAGCAGAAACAGTTTCAGGTGAAGAGCTAAGGGTTGCAAGTCGGCAAGGCAAAGTACAAGACGCAAACCCTATGGCTAGAATCTTTGGTATCACAGTTAAACCTGCACGTACATCTACAGAGCAAGCATATTCAATGGCTAACATGCAAGATTGGACAGCCAGTGAACGAACAAGTATGGCTGCTTACGATACGATATTCAATGAGGCTGTAGCTCCTGAGCTAGAAAGAGCTACGGATAACTTACTTAGAGACAGGAAGTTTATAAACGCTGACCTTGTAGGTAAACGTGCTATGCTTAAGTCTGTTGTATCTGAGGTGAAGAAAGATTTACGTAAAGTCCTAAAGAAGTACGGCACTAGTGAGACTAAGCTAGGTGCAATGAGAGCTAAAGCTTCAGAGCATGGCAACAAAGAGTTGCGTAGTAAGGCTATGAAAGCAATGAAAGAACGCTACGGTTTTGAAGGAGGTATACGTGATATGACAATCACAGAGTTACACTACTTCATGGACTACGTAGATTACTTAAAAGATTATTACAAATAAAGAGGGGCGCATTTAGCGCCCTTACTTTTTTATACCGTTGAGTTTTGAGCTACGTTCTGCCCACATTTGTACTATCATTAGATGTTTAACAGCTTCTCGTGTCTCACTGGTGTGGTACAGATTGTCTGTTATAAACTTATCCAATGCTTCAATGTGTTGTTGTAGTCCCTCTTTGAAATGATCGTGTCTCCTAGATACAAAGTCATGCGCTTCTTTTTCTAGGCTCATATTTGGCTATACCTCCTGTGGTATCTCTGTACAATAAGCAAAAACGTTTGAATCAGGCGATGGCCTAGTACTCAAAAGCTCACTACGGATGTATGTTGCACCACTTTTACATGCGTCCATTGTAGGATATATGTGGTTAACTGCCTTAACATTTACAAACTCACTCCCAATAGTAAGTATGAGTACTAGGACATACATTATTCTGCGTCTTCTGTAGTTACGTCTTTGATTATCTCTACGCTTTTCTCATAGACTACAACACCTGTGTCCCAAGATGCTTTAGCTACAGGTTTAACTACATCATTGAACGCACCTATTCCAATTGTAAGTGCGGCTACTGGTAACATAAGATTAAATATAAACATTGTTTTCTCCTTTGAATATTATTGCTATAGTAGCACAGTAATTATACTATGTCTACTTTTTCGGCTTCTTGATAAGGTATGTGATAGAATGTTTCACCCTTTGGTATCCTGTATGTAGGACCAGAGGCTTCTTTAATAATGTTATCTACCATCTGTGTACCTCTTATCTTCCAAGCCTGATTATAGTGTTTATTAAAAACATAAAAGTATAAGTTCTCCAACTGGTCTTTGTATTTCTCTATTAGTCTCCTCTTCCTCCCTGGTATCCTTATTTCTTCCCAATACGTAGGCCACTCCTCTTTCCACTGTGCTTTTCGTTCTGCTTCATGAAAAAAAGTGACACCATCTTTTTCTGATACAACATCAGCATAGTAATCTTCTTTCTTGCTTACAATTGTATGCCCTTCTGATTCTAAGTACTTAATCAAAGCTTCCTTAGATGGTCCATCTACTTTATCGTAAACTTCTTTCTGGAATGGCCTAGTATATACTTTCATTAATTATGCCCCTATATCTACTACCTCACACACATCACCAGTGCAAGCCATAGACTGCATAGCAACTGTGTTATCTTCTTGTTCATAGTCGCTAAGTTTATCCCAGTCAATGTTTTTTGGCATAGTTTTCTTTAGCTCACTGTACTCTTCCTTAGTGCAATCCTGATAAGGTGCTTGTTGGTAAGAGTGATCTGAGTGTGGCAAAAATGACACACCTGACATTTCATCAAAGTGTTTATAGACAAATGCGCCTACTTCCATCCATTCATCAGCACGAACCGACACTGTTACAGAGGGTTTGTGTTCACACCAATGTCGCTGATAGGTTAGCCATGTCTCCAACTGTTCAATGGCTGACATATCGTTTCGAGTTACAGCTTTATTTGGTGACTTCACTGGAAAGCTAAACACTGTAGTGCTATCAGGTTTCATTACACACGGCTCATTAGGTATACCTTGGTCCTGCATCATCTGTGTTAGTGGATCTTTGTTATCACCACGAACTGTTCTGATGTAATAAGGTGAGTGTCTAGCATGTATGCCTGATGCTGAGTCAACTAATTGTGATACTGTTCCGCTTGGTTTGACGCAGGTGATTGATGCACTTGTTGGAATGCCAAGGCGGTCAGCCCAAGTAGTATTAGTACGAAGAGCGATTTCTCGTAGATGTTCAAGAGTCTTCTCCAATCCTTTGTTTGCTGATGTCATAAGAGGGTTGTCCATTATCCCTGTGAGTGACACACCCAACAGACGCTCCTCTTCCGTATTCGTTGTCCACACCTTCCGCAAGTATGGAAATTTGGTGTAGGTTGACTGGATTGTACCCAAAATAGTAGCAAGTCTAACTTTTCTTTCCAAGTCATCCACGTTATCCGTAGCCCTAACCACCACTTCAGTAAGATTACAAAACTGATATGGTCTAAGAATGATTTCAGAGCAAGGGTTAGTTCCAAACTCATAGTTAGAATCACGTCTTCCAAACTTCTCAGCTTGTTTCTTGGATGCTTCACGATTAAATATACCTCTCTCGCCTGACTTGCTTTCTACTAACGCCAACCACTCACGCATGAATGTTTCTGAGTCTGGCTTTTCTGTATAAGATACACTGTTATTAGCTAACGCCCTGTGTGCAGCTTCGTTCCACCACTGTCCTGACTTAGCGTGACGCATACGATCATCACTGAGGTTAGACAAACTGATCATGGCACTGCGTCTAACACCACCAACAACAACTATCTGACCAATGAAACACATTAGGTCATGACACTCTAAGCTAGATAGCCTACGTCCTTGAGCATCCTTGAATGTCTTTACTGCAAAGTTGAATAACTCAACCAACGGTGCAGGTCCACTAGCTCTACCACCAAACGTTTTTAGCCTTGCACCTGCAGGGCGTACTCTGCTAATATCCCACTGAGGAATCTCACCTGCCCATAGAAGTGCCAATACTTGTCTAAACGCCTTAGCCCACCCCTCCTTGCTGTCCTTTACCACAACGGTAGTATCACTCTCGAAGAGTTTAGGTACTTCGGGAAGCTTGCTAACGAACTGTCTCTCAACACTGAACCCGACACCAGTACCACAGAGGAGGATGTACATAGCTTCATCGAAGGACTTTGGGTCATCTACAGGTAGATAGCTACAGTTATACCCTGCAGTATTATCCCTCTCAAGTGCTGCCCCTGCAGTCATCATAGCTCTCATGCTAGGCATAATGTCTAACGACAGTATAGCTTGCTCTATCTCAGTAGATGTTTCTTTATCTACCTTGTCACCTACTACGTTCTCTACGTAACGGCTGACTGTCTCAGGCCAAGACTCTCTGCCCTTGCCATCAATATATTTAGCATACCGTGATTTGTGTATAAAGCTTTGGTAGTCTGTTGGTAAGTAGTTATTCATGTTTCTTCACCTCTATCTTTCTAATTACTGCACCATCAATATCATAAATAATATCTTGGAATAACTCAGTAACTGCCTCCTCGTGCATCTCTGCTACTATGGGTAGTATCCGTTCTTCCTCGTCTATTTCTATTGTTAGTTTAATATTAAACTTCATCTCTTATCGCCACTACCTTGAATGGTTCCTCGTTCCATACGACTCTTAAGTTTATTTAAGTTGCGTTGGGCAAGGTCTGTCATATCAAAGCGTAAGTCACGACATAAAGCTGCAATGTACCACAGGCAATCACCTACCTCTGCAGCTACATCTTCTCTGTCAAACTTCCCATCCCTTAGCATCTTCTTTACTTTGTTGGCTACTTCACCTGCTTCACCTGCGAGTCCTAACGCAGGGTAAACTATCTCATGTTCTTTAGGGTATATAGCAGTCTTCTCTGCTTCAATCTGATACTCCTCAAACGTCATTTGATATTGTCTCCAGGCATCTATATCATCTTGTGTTATCATTTATGTATCTCCTTATAACGCTTCTTTAATCTGTTAAGATACCAAATAGCTTTATCAATATCTTCTAAGCCATTCTTGTACTCATGTCTCCACAAATACTTCAACACGTTAGCAGCATGAGGCGCAGTGTGTCCTGACATATTCTCTGTCATTGCTTCTATAGCTTCAATACATTCTATACCGCTATGATTGTAATGCACTGGGTTATTTACTTGATCGTAGTCAAGTGTTGTCTCACCAGTTAATGTAATTGTTGGTTCCATTATGCGTTCCCTTTTGTCTTAGTCCACTTGTTAAGTGTATATACATTTCCCTTTTTTATTACAACAGGTTTTTCATCTTCCATCTCTGCTGCATCCATAGCAATCAAGTAATCTCTGTGTTCTTTTACCATGTCGTACAAGTCAGGTTCTTCATTAGCTAAGTCTAAGAAAGCTGACATCATAGTTGCTATCTCTACTATCCCATTCAAAACAGAATTAGGTAAGTCATGGTCAGGAGATATTGCTATCGATACATTAGAATCACCTCTCCACTTCTTAGGGTTATCGTAATCTATTGGACTTATGACTATCGCTATTTCATCATCACCTATCTCATGTCCCATCAGTTCTTCCTTTTTGTTTTTAACTCTATCTTCTTAACTGTAATCTCTTTACCTTTTTCTTTCAGCCACTCTTCAGGTATCACACGATGCGCCCACTGAAACTTGTGCTGCTCACACCAATTACAATACCTAGACTTAGCACCCTTGTATAACTTAGCGTTTGCATTACTGAATACAAACCGTATGTCTAACTCAGGGTGTTGTCTCTGTATCTCACGATGCTTACGTCTGTCTGCACTATCAAAGATACCTTTAGTCTCAATGATAATACCGTTGTCTAACACGAAGTCTGGTGTGTAGGTACGATAACGTAAATCTTCCCATTCTACTTTCAGTACTTCGTATCTGACTTTCTTTTGTTTCTGACGTAAGTACGCAGCAACCTCTTTCTCTAGGCCACTGCGATACCTACCTTTGTTATGTCTCCGCATACTCAGGACTTAGCAGAACATAGTCTACCATAGGTGGCTTTGCAGCGTGTGACATCACAGCTTCACGAGTCTGTATGTTAGGCCAACACTTATGTTTGTATGCACAGAAGCCACAGGTGTTAGGGTCTAACTTTAGATTACCAGTTAGTTTACGATAATGTGTCTCTGGCACTGGCTCATAGCAACGCTCAAAAGGTTTATCCTCATTGATGTACCCTACCGTTTGCTCAATGCTATCCATTACTGCAGCCTTGTCTACGGAGCTTGCATCAACATACTTGAACTCACCGTTAGCTTTGTTGACTACCCACCAACCACCAACATCTACACCTGCACCTTCAGCGTATCCTACTAGCTGAGACACATAACCAAAGCTATCACTCCTAGCCAGAGTTTCTAGTGTGTTAAACTTGTTCTTGTATGACCAAGGTGAGGCTGACTTAACATCATCTACCTTGCCATCAAGTACCATGTCGTACTCACCATTTATTTCTGTACCATCCTTTAGTTTAAGGGTGACACTATCATTGTCTTTGAAGTCCACCTCAGCAGCACGAAGAAGACCCTTGAACACCGCTTCCACAATGTCACCTATGATCATGTTGATCAAGAAATGTGGTGGTAGTGGTGTCTTATCTTCAGGGTCATTCTTCTCAAACCATAGCTGACAAGTAGGACGCCCAATGTTGGACATCCTAAGTCTAAACTCGTCACGAGGTTTACCACCGAACTGCTTCTCTAGTGCAGCCTCAACATCAGAAGCGACTTGCTTACGAATGTCTTCAGCCATATCTGTTTCACCTTTGACAGCTTTGCCAAGGTATTCAAAGACAGCTAGTTCAGCAGGATGGTTCATTAGTCTGCCTCTTCTACGTTGACGAACTCAGCCACGATAGCAGCATCGTCATCAGAGATAGACTCCTTATTCTTTTCATCCCATTGTTCAAGGATGTAAGAGTTAATCGTAGTGATATACTCTAAAAAGTTATGAAGTGTATCTTGGTCTTCAGGCTGTAAGTCTACCCTGTCACCCATGTCTAGAGTCATAACAGCAAAGCTATTACCTGTATTTGAGTTAACTAGATTAGCACCTAGCTTCAGTGTACACTGTATAGGTAGTATGTTCTTACGCCCCAAAGTATTCACCGCTAAGTCTAGAGACTTGATACTTGAAGGTGGTACTTCAAAAATGAAAGGCATAGCAGTAATTGCATCTACTGGATTACCTTTTTCATCCGTTACACCTGTTGCACTCAACTCACCAAAGAGAATCTTCTTACGCTTGATACTGCGAATCAGATCCTTTGTCTTATCAGGTACGCTGTCCCAATCTTCGATGTAACCTGACGGTCTACCTAGATTGAATGTGCCTACGTTATCTTTGAGGTCACCCTTAAGATCTATAGACATGACAGTTTTCATCATCATCTCTTCTTTGGCATCCCACTTAGACCACTGTTGTCTGATTGCGAAGATACGTACTGTAGGACTAGATGCATAAACAACATCGTCCTCACCTCTTGTGATCTTGTATGATCCTGATGGTACAACTTCAGTCTTGATAGACTTTCCGTTAACATCAATCTCACCCATGATACCTGTGTGCATGAGGTTTACTCTAGGTAAAGCAGCACTCTTTCTTTCGCCACCGCTTTGAGGAGTTACTCCTACTGCCTCTGCAAGAGACATACCTAGATCGTTTTGTATTGCTAACTCTGTATTCATTTTACTTACTTCCTTTCAAAGTTAAAGATGGTTAGTTATACTCTAAACATCAACTGTGTCAAGCCAATTGTTTCCTATTTTAGCTTCTAATAATAAAGGCACATTCATTTCTACATCGTATGCGTCTTTTATGACACAGTTAAGATTAGCATTAATATCATCTACAATAGTCAATACTTTTTTTACTTCATCAGGGTGTACATCTATCACCATAGAATCGTGTACTGTGTTGACTAAGCAAGACTGCAAAGGCTCAAGCATCTTCTCAAACTCCAGTAGAACGACAGGCACAATGTCACCTGTAGCAAAGCCTTGGACAGGGTAGTTCTTGATCATCGTAAAGTGTGACACACTACCGTTGCTCCTACGACTTACATCAGGGAATGCATACTGTCTGCCACTTACGTTAGTGATCTTGAGAAACCTCATAGCTTCATCACCAAGTTTTTTATGCCACCTGGCTACGCCTTTATACTTCTCATTGAAGTGCTCATAGTATGCAGCTACAGCCTTGGGTCTGCCATATCCTGTAGCACCAAAGAGAGGGGCGAAGGTATGCTCCTTTGCTGCCTGACGCTCTGTAGGTTGCCCTGCATCACTGATAACCTTTGCCGTGTAGGAATGCACATCAAATCCTGTTTCGATCTCCTGCATGGCTGTGCTGTCCTGTGAGAGGAATGCAGCAACTCTAAACTCCAACTGGGCAAAGTCACATTCCATGATCTGTCCACCCTCCCATCGTGATATGAACACACGTTTTACTGGGAAGGTTCCTCCTCTTGGCATGTTCTGCATGTTGGGATTGCGTCCAGAAAATCTACCTGTACTGGTGACACTTTGGGTAAGGTTGACGTGAAGGAATCCGTTGGGCTTGGTGAATATGTCGATGCCATCCACGAAGCTACTAAGGTAACTGCTGATAGCAGAGAGGCGCTTAAGATCAGTAAGAAAATCAAGAGCAGACTCCATATTGTTGCTTGTAGCGGTAGCCATAAGACTCTCAAGATTGCCTTTACTAGTACTGAAACCATTTGCACTTATCCATTTCTTGTTTGGCGCAGAGAAACACAGCCCTGCCACTTGTTTTGTTTCGGTTAGTAGGTAGCCTCTACTGTCACAGTCTTTACACTTATTGGGTAACTTGTAAAGCGTACCGTCTTTTCTTTTCTTGTGTACTAAGCCACGCCCATTACAGTTAAAACATTTACTAGCTTTAGTCTTTCTAATGATAGAACTATTTGCATCTATTGCATCTTTAAACTCTTGTTGTGTCTCAGTGTACTCAAAAAGATCTGCCCATTCTTTCTTGTTGTGTATGCGTCTACTGAATATAACTTGGGATGCTTGCTCAGGACTGTTGAGGTTGATAGGTGTGTCACCCATAAGATCACGAATCTTGCGCTGCAGCCTGTCCTCTATCTCAGCTTTCTCTTTCTCAAACTCTAGTCGGACTTGCTGAAGGGCACTTCTGTCCACACGGATTCCTGACATATACATTCTGGTAAGGGCTTTACAGGTGCGGAAGGTAACACTTCTGACTTTATGTAAGGACTCTGCCTCTGGCTTGGCGTACTCTTGTTCCAAGGCAAGGTACAACTCACGAGTAATGTCGAGGTCACTCCTAAGATAAAAAAGAAGCTCTTGTAAAGGTATCTCATTGGTGTTCCATCCTTTCTTGTAATACTCTTTAAGAGTGTCTTGCTTCTGATAGTTTAGATTCCTACGTTCAGCACAAGCCTCTAAGCTTATGGCGTCTTTCTGCCCACGCAACAACAGGTACTCAGCCAACATCGTATCATAGATGTCACCGTCATACTTGAAGCCTGACTCCCACAGCCACATCAAGTCATGCTGTGCATTGTGCATGATCAAGAGTGTTGTATGGTCTAGTAAGATTTGTATGTTCCTAGCTCTTGACCCACCTATGTCTTGATCTTCTACATGGTTCAGAGTAAACAGGTGTGTTTCATCTACGTTGTCTACGTTCTGCACACCTACTTGAACAAGTTCTAAGCCAGGTTCAAACGGATCTAGAATGTTCTTCTTTTCTCGTTTAGTTATTGTGTTCTCTACATCTAGTACAAGTCTCATGGTAAATACTGGCTCCTGTCTCCATCAAGTTGACAAGTGACTCTTGCATGTGATCCTCCTTTGAGTTTATTCTTTGCTATCTTTAAGTGCCTTTGAGTTTCTGCATCATCATCAGCACCTTCAACACGCTTATTTTTAGATACCATTATTATTAAGTCTGCTTCTGCTGCTTTGCCAGTTTTACTACCCTCAAGCATAGATTGATCAGGCTCAATTAAACCCTCTGCGTCTGCACTAAGTTGTGACATCCACATTATAACACACTGATGTGCCTTAGCTATATTTCTTGCATGTATAGCTGCTTCTTTAAGAAAGAGGTCTGTTCTTTCTCCTTTACCCATTGCAAACTTGTCACCCATATCCAGAACTACAATGTCAGGCTCGTATGCTTTAACGATAGCCTCAACCCAAGACATGTCTTTACCTGTACTGTCTTTTACAAAAATGTTTTTATCTACTTTGTCATATCTCATTGCAGCTACAGCCATGTTAGTTTTGATTTCATCCATACTCATACTTGTAGCGGCACTGAGGTATCTAGCTGCTACACGTTCATAGCTTTCTTCATTACACAGCACCATACATTTAGCACCTTGATGTACAAAACCATTAGGTGCAGCTAGTGTACTTGCGTGAAAGCTAGTCTTACCTGTGTTAGGACGTGCACCAATAATAACAAAGTGACCTGGGCTTACACCCTCTACCTCTCTGGCTAAGGAAGGTATGTTAAACTTCCATTTAGATTGTAAATCATTAAGCCTTAGTATTGTATCTAAAGAAGTATCATCCCAATCAACAGTAAGCTTAGGTAAAAAATTATCTTCGTAGTCACTGAGTATGTTACGTAAAGGTTCTAACCCAGTGCGTGATCCATTAACGTAGTCAAACCCTATGTTAGCAATCTCTTCACCTACCACCTGTTGAAACATTTTAGATAGTACATCTGTAGCTATGTCTTGAGATAAAGGTTTTTCTCTTGCAACCTTGTGAAATAATTCGCCAAAGATTTGCTTATTAGCTGTAGTCATACTGGTGTTATTGACAAAGAACAAAGCCTCTAACTCAGTAGGTGTAAGACTTTTTTCGTAAGTCTCCATAGCGTAGTCTAGAGTCTGTTTGATCTTACGTGCATCCTTACTGAATATCTTATCAGGACAACGTATGCCTTTATGATTGTCATAGAACTCTTTATCCAACATAGTGCGGATCAATGCTAGTTCCATCATGTGTGTGTCTCCTCTTTGTCGGATCAGTTTAGAGTTTCGTTTATCTGTATACTCTTTCTTCTGTCCTGTATTTCCTTTTGCTTATAAGCACACTCTACTTCAAGCTCTCGTTTCTTTTGTGCATCTACTGTAGGTATACGCATAAGAAACTCTATATCATTTATTTGTTGTTCTAAGTAATCTATTTTAGTCATACTTTGTCTCCTTGTTATAAACTTTAGCTAACTCTTCATCAAACTTTTTGTCTGACTCAAACCTCTTACATGCCTCTAGCACTTCATCTACTGTCAAGTCAACGTAGACTTTACCTAGCGGTACACGTTCATCAATTATTGCTGTCTTCTTCATGCCATCACCACATTGGATTCATTAGGTTAAACTTGTCGTACCAACTGCTGCCCTCTAAAGCTAACCACATCAATACAGGCACACCCAGTATAAAGAATGCACACGTTAGGAATGCCCACCCTAAACCTTTTGTTGTGCAGTAATGTTCAGCCATAGTTCTTCCTATACTTCTTAGGGAAATGTTCTTTGTTCATCCCTTTGTTAACTTGTTCTGCTGCCCACGAGTAGTTCACATTAAAGTGTCTCGCTGCATCAGCTATACTCTTGAAGTCTTTACCGTGTAAACGACAGGCTCTACCCTTTTGCTTTTGAGTAGGCTCTACCTTGATACGGATATGACATGGTACATTCTTTGGTTGCATTATACTATCTCCTCTAGTTTTTTAATGTCTGCTTCCACTTTATATTTAATATCATCATAGAGTCTTAACGCTATAGTCTCCAACCCTGTGTAAGCCTCTATCTCTCTCTTATACTCTAATGTTTTATATGCAGCGTCAGGATCCAATGCTACTATAACCTTGTAGAAATTGTCTAAGTGTTGCATATTAGATACACTGAATGACGTGCCAAGTATCGCCAAACCTGTCAAGCCAGGAAATAGTTTAGCTGCTACGGTAGCACTGATAACATCCTCTACCACTATGACTACGCCACTGGGTTTACCTACAACACGAGTGAATACAGTAGGTGTCCTGTCGTAACGCTTCCACTTAACCTGTCCTGAGTAAGATATGCATCTACCTATAGCACCTACAAGTCTGCCTCTATCATAGATAGGAAAGACTACACGCCCATCCATTACATCATACATCAAGTCTTCACCATACAAGCCCCACCTGCCAATAAATCTTTCGTAGTGCTTATGTTCTGCAGTAGGTTTGACGATGTACTCAGGCCAAGTAAACAACTCGTGCTCTGATTCAGGCTCTTCATACCCTTTGAGTCTACGCTGTATCTCTTCTGCTGTCATACCTGAAGACACAACACCCTTGATCCTACAGTCAAGCTTATAACAATTGTAGAGCAGTGCACTACCATCTCGTGTAGCAGTGAATGTGTTCTTACCTTTGCACACAGGGCAGTCACCTCTATGCCTAACTTCTTCTTTTAAATCAAGGGCTTCCAAGTAGTTCTTAATGTTGACCATCTTTGCTCCTTCGTTTGTTTAGTGCATTACTTGCACCACTAAATGTGTTGACTAGGTATGGCTTGACTGACTCAGGATTTGCGTGACCTGTTACTTGCATCAACTCAAGAGTCTGAACACCTGCCTCTACCATCTCAGTGATTGCAGTCCTACGTAGATCCATAGCTGTCAGTTTCTTTGGTAGTCCTGCAGCTTCCTTGACTTCATTGATTGCATCATCGATGTGGTCTATTGGATAAGGCACATATGCCCCTGCCACTGGTGTAGTCTTGGGTGCTAC
>Ga0194024_1000096_pt1 | contig 16778 bp, 14 predicted proteins | sample IW13Sep16_MG_FD_140337 | JGI IMG/M metagenome (GOLD analysis project Ga0194024, IMG submission 140337) | Freshwater microbial communities from the Broadkill River, Lewes, Delaware, United States - IW13Sep16_MG | ecosystem: Environmental > Aquatic > Freshwater > River | place: USA: Delaware...
GTTCCTACTTTAATAGCCATTACATTCCTACTTCGTTACTGACGGTGTTACATGTATTTTTCCTTCTAATACTCTTTCAACAATTGTATTAGCATCGCTGTCTACGAAGGAAATCTCAACATCATATACGTAACGTCCAGGGGCCTTTAAAGCATCAGTTTGTGTATTTGTAAGAGAAATTGTAGCTATGCCACCGGTGGCATTTGTAATAGCTGAAGTGAAGTCAGTAGTGTCTGAACTATCACTGTTAAAATTCTTTTTCATTTTTGCAGCAATAGAATAACTAGTTAGATTCTTAGCTGCACCATTTTCATCGACTAAATGTATTTCAATAGCTGCGTCTGAGCCCTGATCAATTGTAATATCTTCGTAATGAGCCATAAAAAATATCCCTAAAACATTTATCTTTATTTATATGAAATATTTCTCTAAGCCCTTATAATGTTCAGGTTTACATTGATTCATAATACAGAAAGTTTTGTTTGGGTCATGTATCAAACCACTTTTTGTGATATATTTAGGGTCGTAGTTTTCACTACCCTTTGCTCTATAGTAATAGTCTTTTGAAAAATCAAAATAAGACAAGTGATTACATTTTTTTGTTATGAATCTGTCTAGTCCATAGTAATGAATTATATTATAATCACTATTTTTCATGAATAGATCAAACAGGTATTGATTTTTAATTGGATTAAAATACATCACTGATGAGTTAATTTTAACTTCAGGTATTAAAAGTATATTATCTTCATATCCATCGTAAGGATAATAAATTCCTGCATCATTAATACTTAAACACTTTAATCCATTAGTGTTTGTTGTATCAAAAATATAATCAATGTTAGTTTGTATAATTACATCTAAATCCAAATATAAAATATCTTCTTTCCACTTTAAGTCAAACAAACATATTTTCCACCAGTATGATTCTAAATCTAATGAAACATCTACTTTTACTCCAACAACTTCTTTAGGTAAATCATTTATATTATCTGTTAAACAATAAAAAATAAATGGTAAAGTGCAGTTACGCTTTACCATTTTATAAAGTCTATTAATATCTTCTTTTTTATATTTATTACCTGTTTTTACACAGACTATATTAACAGGGGGTTTCAAGATCTTCAATAACTTCTTCCCAAAAATTATCAGCTTCTTTAAACATAAACGCAACTGTAATTCTATAGCAATCAGTATAGGCCGCGTGATAACAAATATTTTCAGGTTGATCATAAGGCCCAAAATAAGTCATTTTCGCTTGCCATCCTTTTTTATCTTGAATTCTAACACGTTCCTTTTTTTCAATATCCCAATAATCAAACCAGCCCTCACCTGTTTCAGAATAAGTTATAATAATATTGTAACCTGACGCGTTAGCGTTATTGTGCCAAGATATAAATCCACCTGGAGGATAAAAAGCGTTTAAGGCATTATTGTTTGCTGATAAGAATTGCAATAGTTGAGAATTTAATTTTGCAGACGCATCTTTAATTCGCTCGCCTTTGCCTTTTTGGCTATCAAAATCTTCATACTTTAAGCCACCAAAACCTTTCATCATATCAGGGAAACCTGCATGCCCACTTCCTTTAGCAATTATAGATTTCATAAATTGGTCGCTCACCCAGTTTTCACTTTTTTCTGTTTGTCCACGAATTCTCAGTTCTTTATGAATCAGCGGTTCATCATCTGGATTTTCACGATATAATAAAACATCTTTATATTCATTAAGAATAGATAAAAATTCTGAATTCTGTAAATTAATATCTCTAACCGGGTACATCTTCGTACACTCCTTTACCATCTTTATCTAACCAAGAAGAATGATGAACAATTACAGGATCAACCACACCATAATTATGTGTTCCATCTAAATTAAAACCAAATGATGAGTAATAGTTCCATCTATAGTTATCTTCAAAAAATTTCCATTTTAGTCTTTTATACTTAGGTGAATGCCAAATTAACCACCAAACAGTTAGCTGATCCCATTTCCAAAAAGCTTTTGGAACACTTTTGCACTCTTCAGGTAAATCTATTCCAGATCTCATATCCATATGAATATGATACCAATCAAGCATAAACTCTTTCACTAGAGGATTTGATGCTCTGTACAAACACACCCCACCACAATGTGTCAAATGATCTAGATCACCGTTTCCCCAATCCCACATAGCAAAATGCTTTGCAGTCTCTTTTTTTAATTCTACCCAAACCATATCATGGTCGTTTTCCAGTCTATCAAAAACTGATAAAATATCTTTATGAAGTATTTCTATATCAGCATCTAGATATAAAGTAAGATCATATGGGGTATTTGCCATCCCCCACATTTTTTCTCTGGGACCTGCACCGTTTTTAATGCCATATGGATCTTTTGGAGGAACTATTACCTTATCAAACATTGATAAGTTTTCCGTATCAACAAATTCCTGATCAGTAAATAATGTTACTTTTGCATTTATATCAAAGTCTAAAATGCCTTCACATAAATTAATAGCTGAACTTAAAAAACTTTTTTCTTTAGTAGCAACTGTTACATAGCCTTTACTTGGTTTCTCCAGCCGGCTCATTCATAGACTCCCATAATAACATTGTAGCATACGCATTCATTTCTACGAAATTCTTAGATTTTCTAATCTTAGATTTTAACTTTCTATTTGTAGATTCTTTAATTTCAGGAATTTCAAACGTTTGAAGTTTATAGTTAAAAAGATTTTCTAATCTTTTTGCTTCTTGTTTTTCTTTTTCAGTTTTGATTTTAGATTCACGTTCTTGTCTGTGTCTCTCTAATCTATCTTCTGTAAATTTATCTATATTCTCAATTGGGTTTTGAGCTAAGACTTCTTCATAATCTGGAGTAATTTTACCGTCATGATCATATTTAGAAACTTTAGCCACCGACGTAGAAAAACTTCCATCGTCATGTGTAATATTTAATCGAACAGTAAGTCTGTCTTTAGCTGCTGTTTCCCAAAATGGATGTTTCCACTCTTTTTTCATTATCCTATCCTCACGTATAATGTATAAGTTTCAATAGTTTCACTTGTTGCATCAATTGTCAAACCTTCAAAGTTACCTGTATAAACTGTAGCATATTCAGTCTCATAAGCACTGCTATAATCTGTTATATAGTCAATAATATAGTCAGTCGAATACTCACCAGAAAACACCGTAGTGTAAGTTCCTGTATAACTACTTATATAGTCAGTTATGTAGGGAGTATTAAATGCTCGCGAGTATAAACCTGAAAAAACTCTAGTATAATCGCGAATATAATTTGATGTATAATCACGAATATAATTTGATGTATAATTTCCTACGAAATTTCTTTCATAAATAGCGCCTTCAAAATTAACGTTTCCTTCATAATTAGGCGTATAGTTAACGTTTAGTAGAAAATTCCTAACGTACTGAGGCACAATATTATAGTTTCTAGTATACGCACCGTCAATACCTGTATAGTTGCGAGTATATGCCCGCGTGTAATTTCTCTGATATGTCAAGTTTCGTTGGTAGTAGTTAGCTGTTGTACCGGTACGCGATAAAGTATAGTAAGGACCTCGAACATATGTACTTCGGATCGGTGAGTTTACACCTGCCAAGACCAGCTCACCCCTCCCCGTGGGCACACCTTGTATGGGGTTAGTTGGATAAAAGTCATTACCAGTATAGTAAGGTCCGACAATCTCATTCGCAACTGGGACGTTTACCACTGTGCCACTTTGAGAAGGTAATGCAGGTGCCACGTGGCCTCTCATTATATATTCAGCTGTCGCAAACCGCATAGGACTTATGAAGGCCTGACCTGGTCCATTGTAGTAAGTAGATGGTCCAAAGAATTGGTTTGGGCCATTATAGCCCCCAGGGCCAACACCGTTTATCAAAAACCTATTCCTAACATATGGCTGTAGTGGAATACCTCCACCTGTGTAACGATATGCAATAAATTCTCCTGGTCCTGAATATGAAGAAAGATAAGCACCAACATTTATAGGATTGCCGCCGAAATATCCTAAACCAAAGTATTTATTATAATAACTAGTTCCAGGTGCATGAGTTATATAAAATTGTGGAACATTACCTTCCAAGCCTGGAGCTACAAATTGTTCGCGAACATAAGCAGCACCTTGGACTCCGACGTCTGACCCAGTTGCGGGACCAACATAGTGTTGTCCAAATCTAGTAACACCAAACCACGAGACATTACTAATGTTTACTGTACCCAAATAACTATCAAGTCCTAGATATCTCTGACCTTCGACAACGGTAAAGGTCTGAATATCAAAAAATACCGTTACGTTTCTCGTATAATTAACAAGAACAGCAAAGTTTCTTATATACCCAGCATTGAAACCTCTAGCATATCCAGTAAGTCCTGGACCGATATAGTCAATATTTCGTGTATAGTTACGTGTATAAGTTCTATCCAGGTTATATACAGGTCCTGTATAAGTTGTTCTGTTATATGTACCCTGATACGAACCTATGTAGGTTTCTGCTGCTTCATGTACATAGTCAGTTTGGAAATTTCTCGTATAACCTAATTGAAAATTTCTTGTATAAGCTTTGTTATACGCTCCAGTGTACGTGTTTGTATAAGAAGCTGTATAAGCTCTAGTATAAGCAATCGACTCAAAGAAATTTGTATATGCAGAAGCATAGGCATTTACATAGTTTCCAGTGTAAGCAGCTGTATATGCTCTCGTGTAATCTGTGGCATAATAAGCTGTAAATAAACTTGTAAATGATTGTTCACTTGTAGTTTGTTTTGTATCAGTAGCAGAACCTGCTGAGACCCAAGTTCCTGGATCTGTTGGTGCACCTTGGGCTGAAGTTCTTAACTGGTACGTACCAATCTTTGACGCTGTTATTCTAGTTTTTGCTCTTTGCCCAAATGAATATTTTATTTGACGATCATTCATAGCTTGAATACCGTCAAATCCACCATTGTCTCTTACGAATAGTGGTCTTACTGTAGTCGGAGCAGAATAACTATCTCTTCTATAAATGTTATAAACTACAGACGTTCCATCTGTTCTGGTATCAGTAAACGCATTAGATATGTGAACAGAATAATCAACACCAGGTGAACTACTTGCAAGTTTGAACACGCCAGGATAATCATTAGTAAAAATAGTAGAAAGATAACGATCAACCGCTGAGTTTAAATCACTATCTGGCATTTGTTTAAAACCAGTCTCACCACCAATGTCTACCCATCTAATAGGAATTTCTACGTCTGAATCAGTTTCAGCAGCTGTACCATTTCCTTGATAAATTGTAGTGGTGGTCGAACCACTAGTGATCGATGTTGAGGGATGGGTTCCGACAGGTTCATTAAAAAAGTTATTTACGTAATTACCTACGGTAGTGCCACTAGTTTTATTTAAAGCTGCTTCATCGGTGGTATCCCCTGCAGCTAGATGCAACCCAATTTGATAGGCAATATAATTCTCTTCGGCAGTTGTGAATTCTTTAATTTCATCACCACCTACATTATTAATTTTTAAAGGAGTTGCCATTCAAATTACCTCAATTAACTTTTTATGTATTTATACATTATTTATAAACTCAGTTTGGAATGCTCCAGTAGCGCTATCAAACACCAAAAACTCAAAGTAGTCTTCTTCAGCAGAATCTGTGAGAGGTGGTGCAGAATCGTTTAACATATAAATTTTATCAGAGTCCCATAGATATTTTGTTCTATTTGCATCAGTAATATTTGTTGAGTAGATTTCATAAGCATCTTCAGTAGATCCAAAAAGAGGACCAAAAGTTCCTTTGGATACGCCTATATGAAATTCTTTACCACTGTCAACAAATTCAACATTATATAGCCTACCTGGATATGATGGATGTCCAGGATTTAAATTATAAGTATAAGTAGAATAACTAGCGCTTATAGTATCAAAGTCAAATGCTGTAGAAAGAGTATGTTCATAAAGAACATTATCGTTCTGGTCGTTTGCAGATGCAGTGTCTAATGTCTGATAAATTTTATCGCCATTTGGACTAATAGCTATATCATTTGCATTACTACTAGGAAGATTATTGTTTGCAGTTTTTGTATCGTAAATTGTTGACAAATCATAAGGTGTGCTCAAATAAAGAGCAAGGATATTTGTCGCAGTACCTGTAGATGAATTGTCATCAAGCACTAGGATATGACCATTATTCGCCCATTGCTCTGGCTTTAGTTGAGGAGAAGTATCAGTTGTATATAAGCTCAAATCGTATGTTGCAAGAGAAGTCCATGTAGATGTTAGGTCATACGCTGAACTCAGTGAAAATTCTTCAATATAGTCATTTTCTGTTGACCAAGTTAAGAATATCTTTGTACCATCATCATTAAATATAAAACTATTCATGCTCCCAGGAGATCCAAAACTACTCTTTGGTTGAACCTGAACTTGTTGATCATAAGTACTAGCTAGAATTGGTGGTCGCCATCTTGTGTTTAATGTATTTCTTCTTATATACGTTATACTCGCTCCGCCGCCTCTAGTATAGAAAAAATATCTACCGCCTCTACTATATTTAAAATGAAAATAATAAAAAGCTGGACCAAAATCTGCTGAATCACCTTGTAAGGATGCACCAGCGTTATGAGTCATAGTTGTAATATCTAGACTAGTTTCAGCTGGACCTCTACCAGATGCTATTACGCTAATCTTTTTACTTTCACCAGGCTCTGGCCAATTAGTGATAGTAAGTTTTTCTTTCAATCCTGATTTTGCTGCATAGGGTATTTTAAATATAGACCCAGATGATACATCAAATGTAATGTTACCAGCTGTCGTGTCTACTATGCCACCATCACTATCACTAGTATCAGTGACATTAAAAACGCTGTTATCTGTTATAGCAATTTTGTTTCCAATTTTAAACGCCATGACTAGCCCTTATACAGTTCTTTTGCATACCAGTTATCACCACTATCTATACTAATAAACTCAACATACGAGGTTTCTCCAGTTCCAGGAAAATCTAGATAACCATCTTCGAAGTGTACATTTGGTGGGAAGGCAAACGTTTGAGGAACCTGGTTTCCAGTGCTATCTTCAATTCTAAATAAGTACAAAAAATCAGCACCTGGACCACCATTAACCTCTAGTCCATAATAATAATGACCACCTGGTCTTACGGCAAATGTAGTGATACCCTGTTGACCAGTTTGAATCACTGGTCTAGCATCACCAGCTCCAGTACCAGGACCAAAAGATGTAGAATAGGTAGAGTCTAAATGCCATGGGGTTAACCACTCAGTTTTATATAATTCTGAGGAAAATATACTTTCATCTTCACCTAAAATATAAGTATTCTCTGGTGCTACTCTTAGATCCGACGCGGCTCTGATTCCATAAGAAACCTTTTTATTCAGAACCATAGAGCTAGAGTCAATTGACCATGGGGTTTGTAAATCCCATAATCTAGTAAAGTTAAAATCATCATCAGTCTGGATTATTTTAGTGCCGTCTCTTTTGATATCCCATCTGTGTACATAATTTCTATCACCATCTGAAGATGAAATAGGCCACCTGATGTATTCACCTAAAGTAGCTGTCGATATATCCCATGGAGTCGACATATCATATCGGTACAGATATCTATTTGTACCTCTAAACATATAATTACCGTCTTCACTAACACGTAATCTTTCTTCAATAGAGCCATCACGTCCAGAACTATCAGCACCGGCTCCTAATGTAAATTCGTTATCTAAGCCACCTAAACTATTATAAGCCCAACCTGTAGATGGAGTATAGTGTTTGATAGTATTATCAAGCTGATCATAGAAATACCAGTGTAATCCATCTCTACTGACTTCCATAGCCTGCATTTCACTACCAGTACCAAATGGACTAGTGACAGCTACCTGAGTATTTGTAAATCTTCCAAAACCACTTCGGTTTTCATTTCCCGTTAATTTCAAAACAAATCTTCGAGGATTTTCACCATAAGTAGCTTCATCAAATGAAAAATTCAATATGTTAGAAACACCAGTACTATAGTCTACATTAGGGGCTGTAAGTTCAACTAAACTTGTACCCCAACCAAAATTTTTAGTATGGCCGCTAGCAGTACTACTAAATCCACCAGAATCTACACCAGATAAATTAGTGATAATAGTACCTTCAGGAAATTGTGAAGAATCATTAATAATTATGTCAGACGATATTTTAAATGCCATTATCTACAATTCCTCATATAAAGACTGCCGTAATACGGTTTACACTCATCAGTAGCATTATACGATTCTACGCTTGTAAATTTAAATACTTGTGTAGATCCATCAAGCAAACCACTATTCGAGTTATTTAGATTATCTACACCATCTTTAAATTTTATTATTTGAACCCACCTTGGGCTAACAAAGAAATAATTAAAATTTCTGCTCGAGCTCCAAGTATCTTTATAATTATGCCAAAAGAGATAAAATTCAAAATGTTTTGGAACATTGCGATTATTACTAGAAAAATAATCGCCGTCGCTTCCTCCAAAATCAAAAATTAAATAAGTTTTTGCACTAATAGCACTATAATCAGGATTAAAATCAAAATAATTTCCTGATGATAGATCTAAAGAAACTCTGTAATTAGTGGAGTCTCCTGGATTTGAGTCAGCTATAATAGTGCCTTTTTTTCCAGATTGATTTCCCTTTGCTTCACCCGTATCTGTTATGACAGTACTAGATCCACCCTGATTTGTGTATAAACTACTACCTATTTTGAAAGCCATATTAGAGCCCTCTTTTTAGATCATCAATCTCGTGTTTTAGATCCTTAATAGCTTCTATTAGAACGCCAACCATCTTACCATAATCTACTGACTTCATACCATCTTCATTAGTCTTTACAACTTCAGGTAAAACCGTCTCAACCTCTTGGGCGATCACACCAACTTTGCGTTCTGCATCACCTATTTTGTTATAGTAAACACCCCTCAGTGTGTCTACTATCTCTAGACCATCTGTAATTGTCTCAATATTTTCTTTAGTACGAGCATCTGAGACAGAAGTAACATCTCCCTCAACTTGTAGATCATCACCTGACCATGTAGAGTTTAAAGTTGAAGCACCAGTGTATAATTTAATTGTTGATGCTGTAGCAATATCTAAATAGCCTCTTTGGCTTCCAGCATCATCTAAATAAATTTGACCCCCATCAGCATCTAATGTTATATCACCACTAACATCGATTGTCAAATCACCGGTTCTACTTACAGTTGCTGGTAAAGCGCTAAATTGACCACCAATTAGATTAATAGTTCCATTAGAGTCAATGGTAGGAATCTCAATATTAGCGCCTAAGCTTCCTGATACACCATTTACAGAGAATGTGGAGTTTACTAGTTTAGCGTTTGCTATCGAACCTGCTAGTTGATCGTTTGATACACCACCTGTTTTAATGCTTACTTCACCACTAGATGTGCTGAATGATGCACTATTAAATGATGCAATACCTTTGTTAGCAGTGGTTGCATCCTCACCGGCAATTTCACCAGATGTAATATCAATTCCTTCACCAGCTGTAAAGTGAGCTCTTACCTCAGAAGCTGATGGACCTGTGTATGTAAACACTCCTGTACCAGAAGTATAGGTTAACGAACCATCACCACCATCGTCTGTTACGCTTAAGCCACCTCTAGCTAATGCAATAACCTCAGCTGAATCAACAATATCAACTGTGATGTTGGCACCTAAATTACCAGATACACCATTTACAGAAAATGTAGAGTTTGTTATACTTGAATTTGGAATTTTATCTAAACTAAATCTTGCTGTAGCAGAATCATAATGAATACCTGTATCTGAGTCAGCTTTCATTGTTGACTTAATAAGAGCTACTGAAGATCCAGAGTCTGTAATATCAATATTACCAGCTGCACCAAGTGCAATTGAAATTCCATTTACAGTTATCGTATTATTAGTTAGTTTACTATTTGCAATAGATCTATTAGCTATTGTAGCAATAACATTTGAGTCTGCAAAGTTACTGTCAAAAATTGCTTGGGCTTCAGCAGAATCTAATTGAGCTGCTATAGAAGCGTTGATAGCTACTAAGTTACTATCGATCATCGCTTGTGCTTCTGCTGAATCCAGCGCTGCTGCAATTGATGTGTTAATGGCAACCAGATTGCTATCTACAATAGATTGAATATGAGCTGAATCAACAGTTAGAGATCCGGCAGTCAAAGTTCCTGTTACATTTAAACTTGTGATAGTAGAAGAATCTGCTGATAGGTTTTGCGTATATACATGCTTCCATCTTTTATCATCGCTACCTAGTGAATAGGCACTATCAGTATTTGGAATAATATTTGAATTTACATCAGCATTAAACACAACATTATCAGTATTATCATCACCAAGAGCAACTGAGCCCGATGAACCAGCTTTAAAGTTAACCGTACCATCAACTGTTAATGTGCCGTCAATTTGTGCATTACCACTAACATATAAAGCTGCGGTATTTAGTTGTGTGTTATTAATGGAGTCTAATCTACTATCTAGTTCTGCAATTGCACCAGATACTGTACTAGCAGTTGTGCCCATAGCACCTGAAGTAATTGTACCCAATTCAGCATCTAATTCGTTAATAGCTGTAACAACGTTAGCATTTGACGTTGTAAGAGAAGATCTAGTGCCTAAATTACTATCGATTGAGTTAATAGCTTTTACAACATCACTATCTGTATCAGTCGTAAGAGTAGCAAGATCACCAACAGAATCAACTAGTTTATTAAAACTAGTTCTGAAAGTGTTAAAACTTGAAGATAGATTAATTGGTGGTATCTTAGCCATTTGAATTCTTCTCTAATAATTGATGCAACAAAGACTTTATTTCACCTACATCATTCTTTAGTTTTTCAATTTCTTGTTGTTTCTGATCTTCTATATTTAATCTTTTTCTTTCATTCATAGATTTGGTACTATTTATATGGACAATAGCACCTGTTAAATTGTCCTTGATATAATCAGGTTGATTTTGTACCTTAGAAAATCTATTCATATTAAACTGTCGCTATTGTTCTTAAATTTTGAAATAGTGGTGGTCTTGCCGAGTTCTTACTCTTCATCACGATTTTAATTTGATATACATCAAAATCAGGTATACTAAATTGTGAGAAGCTGTATTCTCTAAACGTTTGGAAATCCTCATCAACTGGCATATCATCGTAATTTGATGTGTTTGGAGGAATAGATGATGTGCTAAACTTATTCCAAGACTTTATACCTAGATAATTAGTCTCATCACCCAATTTAGCAGTTCTATACCATACTTCAAAATCAGAATGAGATGTTCTTTGTGCATCGACAAGTACCTTAATTGAAGATGCGGGTGAAGCCAACAAAACTGGTTTTGCTATAAATTTAGCAGCGTTTGAACCACCAATAAAACTACTTTCAGCGATGTATGGTGTTGTAGTTAAGATATTACGTCCACCTGTACCATCAGAGTCTAGTCCACTGGCTCCAGCAAATACCGCAGCTGAATCTGCATAGTCAATTACATTATGACCGGTTTCTAATGATGCAGCATTAATATTAATATATGGAGCAACATTTACGTTTTCAGTGTTAAATACAACGCTGAAGACTGATGAAGGCAAACTGCTCAATCTATCACTTTCTTGAATTTCAGATGCTATTAAAAACGGTTTTTCTGGTTCCCACCATGCTTTATTGTTAATATTAAATGTTGTTTGTCTTTCATATGGTGTATTATTACCAGCATATGATTTACCGCGGGTCATATTTGCTTTATAGCTTATAGTTGTAGACTGTGGCACAAAATCAGGTAAGTTTAACTTGAATGTATCAACAATTAATTGTTCATCTGCAATTATGCCTGTTCCGCCACCACGACCCGATGAATCAGCAGCTGAGTCAGCAGCAATGACATATCCATAAGGATCTACAGATTTGATTGTTTTTTTGCCCATAATGCTATGTCCAAATATGCCATAATAAGTCGTAGCACTATCTAGACCAGAAATTCTAACGTTATCCCCAATTTGAAACCCACTTTGTGGGTGACTAACCTTGATGTCAGAGTCTCCAGAAGTAAATGTTAATGGATTATCATTAGCTGAAATATCAGATAAAAGCCGCGGTGGTGGTGTATCAGCATATAAAGTTGCCACTGAGTTTTGATTAATAAACTGAGCGTTATAAACTTTAAATGTAAGATCTCTATTTTGTTCTGGTGTCCAAGTAGTACCATTAGATGACGTGAAGAAGGATCCTACATTGGGCTGATCTACTACCCTTCTGGATGTGCTACCATATTCAAAATCACCTAGCTGAGCTATCCAAATTTTATAAGCGCCAGGAGCTGCATTTGTTGAAACTGTTAGTGCTAGTTGTGTATTTTCTGGCACATGAAAAGGAACTGGAAAATCAAATTTAGTTTCACCTGTAGTTGCATCATAAGTTGTGCTAGCCGTGATATCAGCTTTAGATTTAATTACTTTAGTTCCTGGATAAATTTCTCTAGCACTAGGTCCACCACCCTCAGTAACTGGTCTTAACTCTACCGTAACAGGAAAGTTACCTTCACTAGCACCAGGTTTACTAAAAAAATAAAGACCGACACCTGTTAGCATAACTCCACCGGGCTCAGTAACATTAAATGTCTGAGCTAATGGTGACGATACGTCAGTGAGATTCATATAAGCTGCCATTTCTAATTCCTATTAAATTTTTCCTAGCCTAAGAGCTAACTTGATTTGTAAAATATGAGTTAATTCCATTTTTACCAATGTTTGTAAACAGACTTTCACCACTAAATTGATCTACCCAACCACCACCTGCGGGATCTAATTTAAATGCTGTATCACCACCAGTCGGAACTACTGCACCCAGACCACCAGAGGCTGATGCCAAGATATTAGTCGTCGACATTCCATCTAGTCCTCCAAAACCAGCATTAACAAGAGCATCACCTACTCCTAAATTTACTCCAGAGGATGTAATCCTGCCTGTACCATATCCAATTTTTTCTTCTCCCAAAATTTCTCCAAGAGTTTCAGATTTATGAACAATAGCAACTGCTCCAGTCGTTGGATCTGTTTTAAACAGATAACCGATGCCGTTAATATTTTGATATCTTTCATCCCCTGTAATTAGATACTTCGGCTCTTTTTTACTTACAACTGGATCTGGATCTGTTGAAGCACCAGCCCCCGCCGGATTTACAACAGGAGTCGAACTACCATTATTACTAGGTGGATCAGGATCTGGTGCTGGATCAGCTACATATCTAGTCCTTGCTTCTTGTGTTGTATAATAAGAAACAGAATAATTTTCAATTCCACCATCAATAGTAAATTGTCCGCTACAATAAGATGTTGCTGCTTCTGGTGCGTATGTACTGATATCTAACACAGATAATATTCTTGTTCCTGTAGGAAAATTAGTTGTGCTATTACTTTGCAAGTAAAATACACCATCTATTTTACCTTCATCATCAGAAAAAATAGAAGCTGTAGGTCCACCTAAAGCTGTAGGAAATCCTGTTTCATTTATATATTTTTCACCAGGATTTCTCTTAGGGTCGTTTCTAGATAGATTGTTAAAATCATTTATAGTACCAATACTTGTATTAACATAGTTAGTAACATTAACTTTATCAAAAAAAACAAAGTGGCGAGCATTTGGTCTGAGACCTGTAGCTTGAAAGTATATAAACTTAGGTCTGGCGATTGTTACATCATTAAAGCCTGTATAATTGCTTCTTGAATTAGTAACACTGACGTAATATGTTTCAGTTCCCATTTTTCTTCCTTATCCGCCATATTCCTGGAATTTATCATAGCTTGATACATCGCCGTTTTTAAATACCACTTTAGTTGTCCCATTGTCTACAGTACGTCTTTCAGTCCAGTAATCATGATCAGGATTTAATGTCATCGATCCTACAAATCTCGGAACAAACAATTGATTTACATCAGTGGATCTTGACGCAACTGTTTGATTTATAAGTACATTTTCTGTAAATTTAGGTAATAAAACATTATTAAATCTTTTAATACCAGTTGAATTATCTGAATCATACCATAATGGAACCATGCTACGGACCTGTTTAGGTCTCATCATTCCTCTTCCCATATCTATACTGGCTCTAAATTCAACATTACCTTTAACCAATGACTGACTGTGATTTAAGAATGGATCAGCTGTAACACCTAGTTTAGTTCTTTCTCTACCCTCAGCATCTGTAACTGAAACATTGATAGCGTTAGCCTCTAGCAAGCTAAGAGCTGTCAATTCCTCTAAGTTTGAAATTCTAGTGTCTAGACTACTAATATCGTCTTGTTTATAGTGCTTGTGAGAATATTTAATTCTTGTCAGGTCTTCATTTGTATAAGTGTAAGGATTTAAAGCAATTTGATGCAAAGGTAAAATGCTTCCCGGTAAATTTTGTGGTTCAGCATATACACCCTCATTTTCACCCTGTAATAATTTAATAGACCTTGAATATGGATCAATGTAAATTGTATCAGTACGTCCTTTATAATATTCAATATAGTCAAAATTAATCACACTATTATTTCTTGGAAGTCTCAATACTTTAGACCCTGAACCGCTAAATCCTGTTCCAGATGTATTTTTAGATGGTCTAAAGTCTAATTGGTTATTAAGTGATACTCCATCACCAGGAACAAATGGAATCTCGCTGTATGTATAAGATGAATAAGAATTCACATTATAATAATCACCGCTACCTTCTGAATGATCATTATATGTTACAGTAATAGTTCCAGCTGGTGCTGAATACTCACCCTTTAATTTTAAAACACTTACATCTTTAAAATCTAATGATGACTTTCTTTCAAATACAAATTTGTATGTTATATCTTGAGAAGTAGTATTATCGACTACACTGATTAATCTATGTACATTTACACTCGGTATGATATATTGATTATTAGTAAGTGAACCAGTAGACGTTTGGTTATTTTGTATACTTACACTAATTGGATCAGCTGTTATATTGACATAAGCCAATAGTTGAACGTCTTGACTAGCTGTCAATCCACCAATCCTAACTGATGTAGATCCAACACCACCACTTTCTACAGTTAATGATGTTACAACTGCCCCATCGCTATCATATTTAAGAATCCAATCAGCTTGTTGGGCAAAAACTTCATCAACTGCAGATGTATTAAATACACCTTTACCAGCTCCAGTAGTTGTAGTTGAAAAGACTTCAGCAACCTCCATAGTTGCTTGACCAACTTCATAAGGAACAGCATACTGTAAATTAAATAACAGTGCACCATTACCAGGTTCTTGTATCTTTACGTTTTGTTGGTTATCTGTTAATAATAGATTAGCTTTATTAGTAGCACTTAGACCTAAGCTACGAGCTGTAGTAATGTCATAAAAGCTACCACTTCCATTTGAATCTATTGAAACACTATGAACATAAATTCTAAATTTATCTTCTAATTTATCAATATGTCTTACTCTAGCTGTACCTATTTTTGTATTTGCTAAATCAGCCGAATCATAAATGTTAACGGTCGCATTACTATCAATTAGACCCAACATACCATACATTGAATCTGCTAAGAAGTAGTTACCAAATTTAGTAGCAAGAGTAGGATTAGGTATTCTTAGAATATCAGTAGGATCAGTTCTAGGTTTCTTGACTCTAAATTCCTGGTTCTCTGTAGTACTAATTCTATAACCTTTAACATATGCAGTGCCTGGTCTAATCACATATCTTAGATAATCATTATCACTATCTTGCAATACTTGTAAATTAAAACCTTGTTTTTCTCGAGTTACGAAGTTACCATTAATTTCTGAAGTTCTAGTGGCTAATGTATCACCCAATCTATTCAAAATATTATCAGTGTTTTGTAATATTTCTAGATTGCCATTTCTCATTTTGATGAGAGGTATAAACGTTTCACCTGCAGCAACATCAGATTCATCTATTAATGTCAAAACTATTCTGTAACGGTCAGCTCCGGGAGATGTTAAATTTGGAGTAGATCCTGCGTTATCATATAATGCCAAATCATCTGAAACTGTTACAATACTTTCAGTTACCTTATAACCAATTACACCATTAAACTCATCGCTATACTTGCTTAAAACTAAAGTTTGTTTAGGCGTATAGACAAAATGACCTAAAGAAAAAACTTCATTTTCAGGTATTGTTATAAGCGATGTTCTACCAACAGCTGGATTTGCAACTGTATCGATTGTTTGAATAGTAAGAGTGCCACTATCAGTTGTTAAATTTTGACCAGCTAAAAATGTAAGTGGAGTTGTAGTATCTAAAGAGCTATTATCACCACCATCAGTATAAGTTAAAACAAGAGTTGCAGGATCAGCACCAGTAGCTGGAATCACTTTAATAATATTAGCAGTAACTGGACTTGCTAAATCATTTGTAACAAATGTATTTTCTAGACTTGCGTAATCTGTTGGTAATGGATTTGTTGAAGTATCAAGCTTTACGTAATGTGCAGCAAAGGACCTTGTTGCAGATGTACCCAAATTTGATGTAATAACTGAGCCTTCGTTAAATACATAACGACCAAATCTTTCAATTTCTTTTTGAATAATAGTTTGTAGTTGTGTAAGCTCGCGAGCTTGTAACGCACGACCTGTATTAAACAAAATGCGGTAATAATTGTCACTATCCCTAAAGTCGTCTTTATAGGTCGATACAAATGTGTTTTGAACTACTTGAGATACCATAGTATATCCTTAAAGTTGAATAATAATTTTAACATCTTCTGTTTGGTCAGCA
>Ga0194024_1000098_pt1 | contig 16586 bp, 21 predicted proteins | sample IW13Sep16_MG_FD_140337 | JGI IMG/M metagenome (GOLD analysis project Ga0194024, IMG submission 140337) | Freshwater microbial communities from the Broadkill River, Lewes, Delaware, United States - IW13Sep16_MG | ecosystem: Environmental > Aquatic > Freshwater > River | place: USA: Delaware...
AGTAACAACAACCGTCTTACGCAAACCAGACCAATCCCAAGCATCTTCTACAAACTCTTTAGCGTCATTAACAAACTCACCAATCATAGCAGAGTAGGTATTCTGAGTTACTGTAGTGACTTCGGCTTCACGGAGTCTTTTCATTACATTGTTTACTAAGTTCAAGTATGTCATCTTATACCCTGTATCTCTGTGATATACCACTCAACAGATACTGTGGAGCAGCCATAGGAGTGGACTGTGTTAATCGTCCTATTAAAGGAATGTCAGTGTCTAGTTTAAACAGGTCAGGTGCTAGTACCTCTGAGGTTGTCCTGTCAGGACTAAGAGCAGCAGCCAGCATACCTGTTGTACTTTCAGGCTCTTGAGTAACTTCTTGTGTTAGAGGAAGCTGCGGAAGTATAGTTTCTTGTTTTACAGGTTCATTAAGATCAACTGGAGGTTCTTCATCATCCTTTTTATTGATTTTTCTTTCTATAGGTACGCACTTCTGTAATGCTTCATCATAAACTTGACCAACAGGACACTGTTGTCCATTTTCTTTAGGTTCAGTGTCTCCATTACCGCCTCCTTGCCCTTCTTCTCTAGTCTCTTTTAGCACACACTGCCCAGTTGCTTCATCTCTTACATAACCAGCAGCAGCATTACACACAGGAACACAGGAGCCATTCCATTTTTCATAACCCGGCTGACACTCACCATCACCACCGCCCTCATCACCACCGTCAGTGCCATTATCAGTACCAGCGCCACCTTTACCTACATATTCTTCAGGAGTTGTTCCGGTCGCTTTTCTAAACAGATCAGTAGGGATGTTCCAAGTAGTCAGGATGTCAAGAATATCCGCAAGAGTAGCATTAGGATTCTTTTCTAAAGCATCGTTTATTCTGCCAATCTTCTGCTCTTCTTCTAAACCTTCAAAGGTCTGCTGTGGTGTTAAGTCAGCGTCAACGTCAACAGAAACAACTTCTTCTTCTACTGGTTCACCTTCTTCTGAACGCTTTTTGTAGTCATCATAGTCTAACCCAGAGCGAAGAAAAGCATCATAGGCTTGCTGAACTATGTCTTGGTTTCTTTCTCTCCAATTGTATACAGCTCCGCTTATAGTTTCTCTACGCATCTCTTCTGGACTACCACTAGTAGCAATACCAGCAAACTCTGGATACTGTGACACATCAAACAGAGATTCTGGATACTGCTCATAAGGGTCTTCACCAGCCTTTCGCATCTCGTCCAGAGTCAAGTAGAATAAGTTGTCTCTCTTCTGACTCTCAGCTTTCTTTTTATCAGATAAGTTTTTGTATAGGTTGTAACCAACTTGGAGGGCGGTTGCTACAGGATTAAAAACAAAAGGCCCAGCTTGTACTGCTCCCTGAGAAACAAGAGAATTAAACAAAGAGTTTTCAACAGTTTTCTCAACTGCATCTTTACCTGTAAATCCCAACGCAGACTCACTTGATGATACAGGAGGAAGCTCTGGAGCAGCTACATAGGTAGTGCCTCCCCCAGTTTCGTACCTGCTTTGTACTGTTTGAGGCGTAACTTTACTGCCCATAGAGGACAACACAGACTGTAACTGGCTCGGAGATACATTGTACCTGTCCATAGCCTTTGCTAACTTTTCATCCGATACGTTCGGATTAGCAAGTAGTATTTCTCTTAACTGTGCATCAGTAACAGCCATTAAGACTTCCTCTCTACTTTCTTAACTTTCTCTACAGTCCTCATAGCACCAAGTCCTAACATACCTAACAACACAGGCAACAAAGTCTCCATGTCAATCAGTGGAATTACTACATCGTATTCTAAAAGCTCTAGTATCATGTTGGTAAAAGGAATAGTTATAAAGTTACCTGCCATGCCTAACACACAAACCCAACCTACTGCTGGCCTCCAGCCACTAACAAACAGTGAAGGATGCTCTGCTTCTTTCTTGTTAATCTCTAGCTGTGCTTGTACTGCTTCGTGTGCATGGCGTTCAGCCATAGTAGCTATGTCGTGTGCAAGCTGTGCCTTCTGGTCTTTGTCTTCTATAAACTTATCTAGTATTGCCGACACTGGGCCAGCGAGACCGCTAATAAGATTTATCATTACTTATCTCCCCAGTTCATCCATATGCCAGCAGCAAGAGCAGTGAGAAGAGCAGTAGTAAGAACTCTAGCTATTGTCTGCCCTACTGTCTGTTTGGTTGCTCTCCAAGCATCTAGCAAGTTACGGACTTCTTTCATGTCGTGATAGGCATTTTCATCAGAGAGGCCAATACTTTTAAGTGCTTCCTGTGCGCCTCTCTTCGCTGCACGATCGAGCATTAATTCTAGTTCTTGTTCGGTCATGTTTAACACCTACTGACTCGCTGCTATTAACGCAACAACGCTTGCTAGAATAGCTCCAGAAGCACCAAATAAAAAGAGAACTAATGCTAAGTCTGTCGCGTCTTTCTTTGCCATTGCTCTAGCCCTTGCTTGTCGTAATCTTTCGTTCTTAATGTTCCTACGCTCTCGTAGCATTTCTCTATAGAACTCACCTTGTCCACTATAGATAAGATATTCGCGCAGCTCGTTCTCCATCTCCCTTGCTTTAGTTTTTGCTACTGTTATCTCTAATGCTTGTGACTCTACGCTCTTACTGTTTAGTAGTTTCTTGGCGTAGCTAGTGGATTCGTTTTTAATACCTGCTTCAAGAATTGATTCATTCGCATCCCAAAACGCCCCCAATGTTTGCCCCATTTCCTGTAGTTCTTTGCCTTTGGCTATCCCTGTCTTGAGTGCATTGAAAGCAGAGTTAGCTATACTGACTGCTGCCATCACTTCTATCATTCTATCCGCCTATAGTTATCCAGCCTGTTGTATCCTCATCCCACTCATACCTATTCCCATCATCCGGTATTGGAATGGGTGCTTCCCAGATACAGGACGATTCATTTAATGTCCAGCTTGGGTAAGGCTGTGGTGCGTAAAACGCATCTTTGTCTGAGTCGTAGATGTAACCAATACCTGCGTAGTTTTTTCTCAGTGCTACACCGCCATCTGGTTCTCTGGTTTCAGGACTGTAATGCACACCTCCATAAGTATTGTATGAAGTCTGCACCCAAGTGCCTTCTTGTGTTTCAACAAAATCTTGCTCGGCAACAATAACCTGCGTAACAATCCCATTTTCTACTTTTGCAAAATGACTCATGCCGTATAAGTCCCAGTTGATTTGTAAACAAGAATTTTGTAGTCACCTTCTGTATAAACGGCAGGGCTGCCAGTAGTTGTCCCAGAATAGCTAGCTGTTGGTATTTTTATCACAACAACGCCACTACCACCTGAAGCTCCGGTAGCTGTAAGATTTGACCAAGCACCTGCTCCACCACCAGTATTTGCTGGTGAATTAGATGGAACAGATTCATAATAAGACCTACCGTTTGTACCGCCACCAAGACCGCCTGTACCGCTACCACCGCTAATATCGGAAACTGCACCGCCTCCACCACCACCATAGTAGACACTGCTACCACTTACTACTCCAACAGATGAAGATGTTGCGTTAGTAGTAGAAAGAATTGACGATGTTTTTCCAATACCTCCATCGCCTCCAGAACCTGATACACCATTAGAACCTACAGCACCTGCACCTCCACCACCGCCACCAGCGGCATTTGGATAAGTACCTCCAGTTTGTCCATCGCCCCCAGCATAACCTTGACCAGAAACTCCAGAACCGCCTGATATGTATGTTGATGTTTGGCTGTTGCCACCGCCGCCACCACAGCCTCCATCTGTGCCTTCACTGGTTGAACTTGAACCATTAAATATCCCTCTACCACCCATACCACCACCATAGGAAGTTATTGTCGTTAAACCTGTACCAGATACTGTAGAATCAGAACCGCTTGCACCGGGAGATGCTCCTGCCCCAACCGTGATTGTGTAAGATACACCAGAAGTTAGTGCTACTTGTGTTTGTTCTAACACACCACCTGCGCCGCCACCCCCATGACCGTCCCCATTTACACCCAGACCAGCTGCTGCTGAACCCCCAGCAACTAAAAGAAAATCACCGACTATTGCAGAAGGTGTAGCAGCATTGACCCCAGCAAGTAAAGCAATTACTCCTGACATTAGCTAACTGCTCCTGCAATAACGCAGACTGTGCCAGAGATAAAAAAGATAGAGCATAGTCCACGAGTGGCTAGTGTGACGCTTGCAACGTCTGTGTCTGTTCCTGATATGTAGGCTGTCGTGATAGAACAAGTAATAGTTATATCACCTGTTGTATTGTTAAAAATATTAACTACATCGCCTTCACTAAAAGTAGCATCAGGTATTGTTATAGAACCCCCTGTACCTACTTGCACATACTGGCCCACATCATCGTTAGCCAATGTATAGCTAGATGTCTTTGTGCCTACGGGGGCAACTATCCTATCTGCAATGTCTCTTGCGTTACTCATATCTGTATCCACCCTGTAGTGTTGTCTTCTTGATACGCAATTTCATCCCAATACGCTTCACCTTCTGGTTTAGGCAGCGGTGCGTTCCAGACAAAGTTAGTGCTGTCGTATGTCCACGAGTCGTATGGTGACTCGTCAGGGCTTTCAGGCAGTGCGTTATCTGGGAAGCCAGCCTGTGCAGGTACATCCCGCAGAGCAGACCTGTAGTTCTCGTAGACAGTCTTGTCATCAGTTGACAGGGGGCTATCAGGCAGAACCGCCCAGTCTGTCTTGGAAAGTTTGTCATTGCGCTGAATGCGTACATTAGCTCTTTTCGCAATCAACTCATTGGCAATAGCTTCAGCAGGGCGGTCTATCACGCTGTAAGTCTGATAAGCCACGCCATCGCGTACCTCTATGACATCTTCAATGACCTTCTCGGTAGCTGGGTCATAGGTTGGTTTTGTGTCGTCTGTCAGTCTAACCAAGTCAAAGGCTGTGAGTGTCGCGTCACTGAAAGGTAACGCAAATGAAGTGTTAGGATTGGCTTTGACTATCTGCCTCTCGCTAACTACTGTCTGTGTTTCTGTGTTGTAGTATTTCATTATGTTCCCTATCGTGCGTTACTGTATTTGAATGGGTTTTCTGCGAATGCCATGTAGACGTATGTACCGCCTGATGCGTTATGGTCATTTGCGCTACTACGGAGCTTAAAGCCGTTAGACAAGAAATCAAGAGCTGACCCAAAAGATTGCTCTGCATTAGCAAGGTTAGGGTAAAGCACCAAATCAACGACATTGTAGGTGTCTCTGTCTTCATCAAAAATATCCCAGTTTCCAGTTCCATTTGTTTTCTTAATCATCACCCAAGCAGGACGCATACCTGTGTAAATCATGGGGCCGTCTGCCGAGCCGTTCCCGGTATATTTTCCGAAGGAGCTGAAACCTTCTATTTCTGCAAAACAGTAGGCAAGCATTTGGCCACCATTGTCATTAACTACCCCATAAGTGCTTACAGTAAACACCGAGCTAGTGGGGGCTGTATTAGCCCAGTAATTTGGATGAGCATCGGCAGCACTAGTAACGTCTAAACCTCCTGTGTTGTAGGTTGGGCCTAACATACTGCTATAACTACACCAGTTATAACCAGCACCTTCGTCTCTAGCTTTAACAATAATAAAATTAGGAGTAACACCTAAACCATGCCCAACAGTAGTGACCGAGCCTGTGCCAGTATAAGTAACAATGCTGAATCCTGCGTCAGTGTTAACAGAGACAGTAGAGGCTGTAGCTCCATCTGTGTTGGATACTCCAGAGCCATTGGCTTTCCAGTTCCAAGCAACGTAGTCTTCAGTATTAGTATTTACTGCTACGTTGTTACCAACAGAAAAACCATTGGAGTTAAAGCTAGATAGTGATTGTACGTCAGTTGCTTCAGCGTTTGTTGTATTACTGTTTGAATATTTAGTTGCACCACGAACAGCGTCAAACAGCATGTGGTTGTCAGCGGCATCTCTGTTTTTAATCCATGTGAAGTCAGGCTGGAACTCTAAAGTGCTGATGCTCTGGCTTGTGCCATTGCCTGTGTAAAGGATTGGTGCAAAGACTTCAGAAGTAATTGTTGCTGAGTTAGGCCCGATAGTGGGTTCTGGTAAGTTGGCTGTGCAGAGTGCTAGAAAGTCAGTGGGGGGCGTATAGGTAAAACCAAGTTGACCGAAGTTAATATCATATGTCACCCCGCTACCAGAAGATCCGTCAGTAATAACAGGAAACATACCTGTTGCATCGTAAATAATTGCTCCTTGCGAAGAATTATTTTTATAAAAAGTTACTGTGCCACCATCTACATCTATTGCACATCCAATAACATCTGCTCCATAAGAAGCACCATAAGAAATAGAGCTTGCGCTGTCTTTAAATAGCACTCCTGTTGCATCATACAACAAAACACCGTTTGCCCCTGCTTGGTATGCGTAATCTTCATTGGGTAAATAATTCCAAAGACCACACATACCGTTAGAAACAGAAACGCCAGTAAATTCAAAATACCATTTACCAGAACTTGGTATAGCAAAACTACCAGTTGCATTACCGCCTCCAACAGCTGGTGTTACGGCTCTTAAATTACCATCAGACAAAGTGACTGTGCTTGCTGTTACCGCCAAAGGATTCAGCGTAGCAAAGCTGTTAGTGGGCGTATCGGTGACTTGATCTGAACTTGTCAGCCCTATAGATGTATAGTGATTACCATTGCCTGAAACGTCCTTACCTAAATCAGATGAATCTGCAAAGTCTAAGTAAAACCCTCCATTGCCATAAGAAATACCAGAAGGTTCTACAGGAATCCAAACACCGTTTTTAAATTCACCAAATTTACTTATATCATAAGCAGTACCATCTACAGCGTGTGCTTCTGCTAAATAAAAATCGTGACCGTAAGTTGAGTTAGTAGCTAGTGCAGGGCTAATGTACATACCCCATGCGCTATTTGTGTTTGTAAATAAATGCCAATCTGTATTTTGTGGTGTTTCTGCTGGCTGATCGGTAGTGGTGTAAGGTATCGGCACTCCATTTAAATAGAGCTTATACCTATCGCTACCAGTTGAAAGTGTAGTATCTACAACAATATATAAATGATACCAAGCTGAAAAGTCACGCTGTTTTGAAATACTATCTGCTCGCATTAAGTATCTTGGGTTTGGGGTAGGGCGGTAATCCTGAAACTGCCAAGAACCTTCTCCATAAGTTGAATAACCACTGTAATCATAAAAAGCAAACTCTGGATAACCAGACGACATTGTGAGGAAAAAATAACCAAGACCAGAAGGACTTATTTTGTTTAATTTTATCCAACAAGAAAAACTTAATTTTTGTGCATCTGTTGGAGAACTAGATAAGGCTGTTGATCTTGAAAGATACTTACTAGATGTTCCCTGTATTCGCACAGAGTTATCTATCGTGTACGGATAGAAGTCACCGCCACCAACGCCAGCACTTGCCTGTATTAGTTTCTTAGAAGCACTCATTAAGCCATCGCCTGTCCAGCAGTAAAGCCGTACCAAGTAGTACCGCCATCGTGCGTGATGAAAACAAAGTAGTCTGTCGCGCCACTGGCTGACAGTGTAGGAGCAGTAGCAGCAGGCCAATCAACTGAAGTAGGCCATGTGATAGCGTTACCGTCATTGACAACCTTCAGGGTAAAAGATGACACCTTACCGCTTGTAGCTGCATTGCTAAACGTATAAGTCACTGCACCCGCCATAGCTGTGGAGAAGTTGTTGCCTGTATCCAAGTCTATGGTGACAGCACCACTGGTTCCTGTTGCGTTGTATTCTTCGATGATACCGTTATCGAATGTCTGGTTGGCAGTAAAAGTATTAGCGACATCGTTCTTTGTTGTGTCAGCATCGTAAGCCTGAACCGTTGATCCAATGTCAGACGCTGTTAAAGCATTAGCAACATTAAATGTTTCAAAGGCTACCACTTCAATCAAGTCACCTGCTGCTGCACCTGATGCAAGAACAATGCTTGTTCCGTTTGTAGCAGTAACGTCAGTACCGACAATTAACTTAACACCGTTCATGTAAACATCAACATAGCCAACAGTGTAAGCAACAGTAAATGTAGTCTGTGCTGCTGTAGCAGTAAAGTTAGTTCTTACATAGGTATATGAAGGTACGTTTACTACCGCCCATGAAGCAGTAGTGCCGTCAGTTGTTAGATAGTAACCAGCGTTACCTGTCTGGCTTGGTAGGGCATCAACATTACCAAAAGATATTGTGCCAGCACCGTCAGTGATAAGTGCCTGTCCAGTTGTGCCGTCAGATGTAGGGACTGTAAAGGTGGTAACAAAAGACTGTAGGTTGCTGTCAAAGGCCAGTACAGTGACACCGATGTCGGCATCAAGCACGGTTGTTGGATCGTTAACTTCTGCGCCTGTAGCAATGCCAGCAAGTTTAGTTTCTTCGGCAGTTGTGAAGGAAGCAGTGGTAGCGTCCAGTACAGCACTGTGGGATTGTACGTTCACACCAATGTCTGCATCAACTAATATCGTTGCATCGTATCCTTGTACACTTACGCCTATGTCGCTTGACTGTAATGCTGAGTCAGCCAGTGTACCTTGTGCAGCAGTAGCGAATGCTGTGGCTTCATTGCCATCAAGCAGGTCAGCATCTAGCCCAGAGCCAGCTCCGTCTACTGTCTTAACAGCAGTAAGTATCTCAGAGGCTGTCTGGTCTGCTGTAGCACCAGCTTCTATTGCATCTAGTTTAGTTTCGTCAGCAGTAGTAAAAGACGCTGTGGTGGCTGTTAGAACAGCACTGAGAGGTTGCTTGTTATCAAGCTGTGTCTGTATGTTAGAGGTAACGCCATCAGTATAGTTAAGTTCTGTGACGTTAGCTGTGATACCGTCTAGGGTGTTAAGTTCAGCACCAGTAGCGGTAATACTAGTGCCAGCAAAATCAATAGCATCGACATACGCAACACCATTAATATAGAGGTCTTTCCACTCTGCGCCAATAGCACCAATGTCGTAGGTATTGTCAGCAGATGGCAGTATGTTGGACGCAATGTCGGCAGCCAAGTTAATCGTGTCTGTAGCAGCATCACCAAAAGTAAGATTGCCAGATATTGTCGCATCGCCTGTTACCATTAAGTCTCCACTAACAGCCATGTCTGCTGCTGTCAATGTACCTGTAAATGTTGGAGAAGCCCTGTTAGCTTTTGTAGCTATAGCAGTAGCTATACTATTAAATTCTGTATCAATCTCCGTGCCTTTAACGATCTTAGCAGGATTACCTGAAGGCAGAGAGTCCTTTGTAGCAAAGTTTGTAGCTTTAGTATAATCAGTCATTTAGTCCTGCCTACCGTATTCTTAAACATTAAAGATGCGGGGGCTTTTACACCCCCGTCTTACTCTTCTTACTTTCCCGTAGGGAAATACTTAGGCGTTGACAGCCAGTACGAAACCAGAGTCATTGCGAAGTACACCAGTACCGTACAGAGTATCGGCAGTGTACATATTAGCAAGGAACTCCTGCTTGTACTGAGTCTGTGAACGAACACCAACCTGCTCAACAAGAACCAGAGTGTCCTTGTGAACCAGCATAGATGCTTTAACAGCACCGCCAGCAGAGTTGTCACTAGCAGTTTCAATAACAGGACAGTTAGAAGTAACATATACGTCAATACCGTACAGGTTACCAATCAGCCCGTTAGAAACACCACGACCGTCTACGAAGTCAGAAGACACATAGCGATCAATACCCATGATAGCATTACGCAGACTTGGGGGAATGCAGAAAACACGTCCGTCCATAGGAACGTCAGCGTCATCAGCAAGCTGAATCAAGTCACGGAAGATTGCATCAGTGAATACGTCAGCAGCAGCTACAGTGTCAACAGCGTAAGCAGTCAGACCAGTAGAAGCGTCAGGGTAGTAAACATTGCTGTGAGTCCAGTCAGAACCATCACCGTCACCCAGAGACTTACCCAGAGCAAACAGATCATCATCAACCTGTTTAGCCAGAGCGTAGCCAGCATCGCCTGTGTAGAAGTTACGCAGAGAAGCCAGAGCCTGAACGTCAGTGATGTCCTCGATCATACGAGTGTACTCAAAGTGCTTGTCGATAGTGATAGCAACTTCGCTTTCAGTATCCTGCTGGAGAGTAACAGCCGTATTAGCCACTTTGGCATTAGCCTGACCACGGACGGGTTTAGGGATGTGTAGAGTGTCACCTTTCTTGCCTGACATAGACATTTTGGTAACAAGGTTAGCCAGAGTAAGGTTCTTCTGATAGGCAGCAATTACCTCGTCAGACCAAATTTCTGGGATAAAAGTTGCTGCTGAAGTATTATCAACAGTGCCACCCATTGCTGGGTATGTGGAAGTTGTAAGAGCCATGATAGTTTCCTATAGTTTAGCTTTTAACCCTTCCCTCTGCGTAAGCCTTTAGAATTTCATCTGAAAGAGCTTGGTAGCGAGCAGGGTCAGTTCTCATAAGATTAATAATGTCTGCCCTTCTATAGATTTTTCTTGAAGCCTTTTCACCACTACCACTTGAACTACCAGTGGATGCAGCTTTGACTTGCTGTTTACGTTGCGACTTCTCAGCGTCTGCTGTAGTACCAATCATCTGCTGACGTTCTTTCCAAGTAGAGAAAAGCTCGTCTGCTGCTTCTACATCAAACTGCTGATCTGCCTGTTGCAGAAGTCTCGTACGCACATTAGAACCTTTAATCCATTCTAAGAACTTCTCATCCTGCAAGATGGTTTGCATCTCTGGATGTTTAGACTGGAGTTGTGAAAGAGCAGTTGTCTTTCGGTACTCTTGTGCTACTTGCTTCGCTTCTCTAACAGACGGATGGTTTTCTATCGCGTTGCTTACAGCTTTGTCTGGCTCTGAGAAGAAGTCTATTTCTTCGACAGGTTCATTCGTTTGCTGTGTGAGTTGTGTCTGCTGATGGATGTATTCGTCTACTACCTTTCTAAGTTCACCAACTTCAGAGCTTTGTTTACCAACCAGCTTCTCAGCCTCTTGGTGCATTTGTACTAACTCTTCGATTGATTTGTTCTGATACTTTTCAGGTACTGAGTTTACCTCTTCTTGAAACTCTTCAGTTTCTTCAAAGGACTCAGTGATAGAGTCATCATCCTCTGCGGGACGCTCATCTAAAAATTTAGCCATTATTAAACTCCGTGCTTAAACATTGTGGAAATTGGCTGGATTCCCCGTAAGGGGATTAAGTAGAAAGGGCTATTCGCTTGTCTTTCTTTCGAGTTGTATCTGCTGTTGTCGCTGCTTTGCCCACTTCATTGTCTCTCCGGGAAAGTCCCCAGAGATAGGGTCTAGCTTTGAGCGAACAGGAGATATTTGCCTAAGTGCTTTATCACCACATACAGGGCATTCAATGTCTGTCGTGTCAGACTTGACTAGCTTTTCTGTAACGTGTTGTGAGTTACACTTAAAGTCAAAAAGCATCATCTTCGGATTCCTCCTCAAACTCTGCCTGTTCTTGAGCAGTCCTTATGACTAGCTCCAAGTTAGTGAAACTCTTGAAGACTGCAAGTTGTCCCTTCCTAAAGAAAAGGTCTTGTTCGTCTTTAACAGTTTCTAAATTATCTGTTTGTTCTATGTTGTTGTTTAGTTCTTCTATCAACTGTTTCCAGCCGTTAGTTCTAAACAATTCAAAGAAGTTGTTGTAATAGTCTTCTAGTTCTTTGTTCATCGTTTCTCCTTGCGGGACGATTGTTGTTTTGGTTTACTTCTTTACTTTCACCTTCTTTTTCTTAGAGCCGTACATCAATGTGTCTCCTTGCTAACAATAGATAGTGGGTTAGTTTTTTCTTCTACAAAAGGTTCTAACTCTGCTTCAATCATGTAGTACATATCCATGACTTCTTCGTTTGTCCAGTTACCATTAGTGTTCTGAATGATAAAAAAGATTGTGTCTAACTTTTCTGCATTAACTTTAGTCATTACCACTTAACCTTGTCAGCCCAGTAAGCTGCCGAACATTTGCCTTTTTCTATATTCTTTTTATGTCTGGCTTTAAAAGAAGCTCTTCTAGCTTTTTCTTTAGCAGACTTAGGATTCTTACCAGCACCACTAACACCTTGCTGACCAAACCTAATAGTCTTTATCTTGCCGTCTTCACACTTAGCTACAACGACATGAGACTTGGTTGGGTGACTAGGCGTTCTCTTCGGTTTGTTGAACCCGCTTACTCCCACTCTTGCTAGGCGTGGGTCTTTTTTCTTTGGCATTGTTCTCTAGCTCCGCTACTCGTGCGTTAAGTCTTTCAAACTCAGCATTGACCTGAGTTACTACTGCTTCTAATTCACGACTACTAACCATTAGACTGCTCCTTTACAGCTATCTCACGTTCTTTAAGAAGCGTGTTAGCTACTTTGATTCTCCTTTCAAACTCTTTGTCGTCCTGATCTCCAGCCTGTAGATTAGTAGTAACAGCTTTAAGTCTAGCGTTCTCTAGTTCTACAGGAATAGCTTGGGATTCTACTGCGAGCTTCTGCGCTCTTGCTTGTGACTCAGCAGCCTGTCCATTGAGTGCGTTAGTCTGTGACTGCTGGAACTCAAGCTGTACTTGCTGTGCTGCCTGAGCTGCTTGCTGTGCTTCAGGGTTAGGCTGACTAGCTTCAGTAAGTTTAGCTATCAACTCTTCTCTGTTAGACAGGTTCATGTTGTCTATGATTGACTGAATCAAAGATAGGTACAGAGGTGAATCTGCTGGCATGGTTTGTAGTAACTGTACAAGCTGAGTAACTTCATACTCACGGGCTACAATACCCAATGAGCTAGAAGCAACAAACTTGTAATCAGATACAGGGTAAGACTCTGGGTCAAACTGCATATACCTGTGAGCAGCTTTAGTAACAAACGGTATGATGAAAGACTCTTGGAAGTTAATCAGTGTGCGTTTGTGACGCTTGATGATTGCTCCGAGAGACATGGAGATACCAGCAGCAGTTGCTTCGCCATTGATTGAGCCGGGAATACCAGCAGAGTCAATAGCACCAGTAGATGTCTGAACCATCTTCTGTAACTCAGCAGCTTGTGCAAAGGTAATCTGGTTAACCTGTCCAAAATTAAACGGCTGTAGGACTTCTCTTGGATCACCGTTGGTAAGGATTAGCTTGCCGGGCTTGACTTCTAAACGACTGCCTCGCGGTATGCGAGTAGAGTCCATAGCCATCATTGGGTGTACTGTCAAAGCTAGAGCATCTATTCTTGCTCTTAGTTCTGCGTCAAGAGCCTTCTGTGAGTTATAACCTTTCTCACAAACACCTCTACCCCAGAACCTACCCGGTACTACATCCCACGGAAAAGCCACGATAGGACGGTCTTGCATCATGTAAGGGTTAGGCTCTGCCTTTAGCAGGGTGCTGCCGTTAGCTAATATAACAATAGCTTCAACATAGTAAGACTCTTCTTCTTCAGCTTCGTCAAACTCAACCAGTTCTTCATCTTCTTCCATGTCTACTTCATCAAGCAGATATTTAGGAACAAGACCGTAATACTTGGTCAGTCGTACTTTGTCATCGTTGTAAGTAGAGAGGTCTTTGTCGGCTTCTATGTCAAAGTCAGGAGAGGCTTCGCCTACAGGTGTATCTTTGTACACACCCTTCTCCTGCATCTGCTCGATGTAGTGCATTGGTACAAACTCATCTATCGCTACACCAAGAGCTTCTTCGATAGAGTTAGCTACAGGGTCAATCAAGAAGTTCTGTGGCATGATAGGCCGTAGCTTACACACTGTACGATCTTGTATGTTGACACCAATAGCTTGCAGCTCACCACCCATCATAGGCTGTGTGGCTGGTTTCATTTCTTTAATTTCTTCTAGCACAATCTCAGCGATGCCTGTACCGAACACAGCAGAGTTGATAAGACATTCAGCTACACCCTTACGGACTTTGTTCTTGGAGAAGTCTTCGTATAGCTGTTCTCTAAGATACACGATGTCCTGTGCTTCTTGATCGTTGCGGTCATCTTGTATGTCAAACCATCTACCCCTACCAAAAGTAGCTTCTTCAATCTCTGCTACAGAAGATTCAACAGCTTGCTGTAGTGCAGGGCTAATGATACGGGAACGCTCAGAGTCTCTTGTACGGTCTTCAGAAGCCCACTGCCCACGCCATAGACGATAGTATTCGTCAAACTTCTCTGCGTAGTTTGCTTCAAAGTGGTCACGCCAAGTGTCTAGCTTAGTCTCAAGCCAGCTCTCTAGCGTTTCCATGAACATCTCTTTTTCTTTCATAAATTAGTATCCTGAGACCACATCTAAGAAGTCATAGTCTTCTTGTGGAATATCACCTATACCGTAGGCTACGTTTGCTAATTGGTCGATATACGCCAAAGCATCTACCGTGTCATCATGTACTAGGTCATTAGGGAACTGGAAGAGTTCATCTAAGAACTTCATGTTCCACTCTCCCTTGTTTAAAGAGATGACTCCGTTCTCGAAGCGTCCCTGTAAAGCCCACATGATTCTATCTGTCTTCTTTCTGTTACCGTGAGTTAAGTCATCACAGCGAAAAAAGGTGTTGTACTTACGCATCAGGTCGCTCAGAGGGGACATTACAGCCTGTCTAGCGATACCCTTCTCTATACCTACGGCTAATGGTTTATAGTCTCTAACGGCCTGTAGTATCTTCTCAGCGGTAGTATTTAAGTCCCACCTACCTGTAATGATATTAGCTACCCACCAACTACCATCATCTTGTATTTTAACAACAGCTATTGCTGTCGAGTCTAGCTTAGTATTCTTTGTTCGTTTCTTGCCTACTTCTTCAAAGCCAGCTAAGTCAATCGCTATGTAGTATTCACCGCCACTAGGCTCTTCTTCTTCATAGCATACCCACTCTTCCTTAAACATCTCTGAACCTAATGCTTCAAAGGATGCCATGAACTCTTGCCTGAAAGCGTAGGAAGACATTGACTTCTTTGCTCTGTCTATCTCAGAGGCTTCTATCAGGTTGTTGTTGTAGCTGGTGAAGTGCCACGCTTTAAAGTCTTCGTCATCACCTAACTCAGCATACTTGTACAGCTCGTAGAAGTGGTTACGCCCCATAGGTGTTCCGATAAACAAAGCAGAACCCTTTTGGTCAGCCAGTGCAGGACGTAGTATTTGTTCCCACACCTCTGGCTTCATGTCAGCGTACTCGTCCATGACAAGAAACTTAAGCGATACACCACGCATAGTCTCTGGACGGTCTGCTCCCTTCAGTGAGATAGTAGCTCCATTGATTAGCTTTATCTGAAGGTTGTTGATATGGCTTCCTGATATGACTGGGTGTCCCAGCTCTAGCAGTGTCTGCCACATGATGTCTCGTGCTTGTCCCTGAGTGGGGGCTACGTAGAAGACATGGCCTCTTTCGGCTTGTAATGCGTTAAGGATTAGCATCCAAGCAGCTAGGCGAGACTTGCCTGTTCGTCTACCAGCAGCTATTACCTTGAATCTGGCATCGTCATTGAAGACTTCTTTCTGCCAGTCAAGTAGCTCTACTTTTAAATCTGTCACAATACTAAGATTAAAGTTACCACGACAGCGTAGACAGTTAGACCGATAAAGGTGTTTCCTACAGAAAGATTGTCTGCTGTAGATATTTTAAGACCAAGACTTTCAGAAAGTTCTTTGGCTTTAGCGATTACTTTTTCCATTACTTTACCCATAAGGAATAGTTGGAGAGTACAAACAGAGCTAATTTACCCCTAATCTTATTCACGATTGAGAGATTGTTGGGAAGTCTTAGTTAATTGTACGTCCAAATAACTGGAGTTGTCTTGCGAATGTCCACATGGATAAAGCTATCTGCTATGCCTATACCAGTAAACCCTAACGCTAGAGCGTGTTTGACTATTTGATACTTGATGTCGCCACTGAGGGCTTGTATGTCGGCAGCTATGCCTTGTGCATGAGTGCCGGGGCTGTCTTTCTTTGCTTCTATTGGGTGGTCAGCAGAACGATACCCCGAAGTAATCACAAACGGAAAACCACACACATACCGTAACTGATCTAGCTTCTGCAAGAAAGAGTCTTTCATCTCATTCTCGCCACTATACTGACAATTAAATTCATCGTAAGTGAAATACTTTAGATCAATCATCTATTATCTCTGCTTCAATGAAGTCTTCAGCGGGTTCTGAGTCTGACGATGCTATTGTCGTTTCACCAACACCGCTTATAGTAATACTGATAGCACTCTTACCACCACCAACCTTATCTTTTTCAAAATAAGACAGAGGAAGCATTCTATCCATTAGAAGTTTCCACGCTGCTGCCTGATTCTTGTGGTCATCATCAAGTGCAGCGTTAAGAATACTGTCCATCACTTTACGTGACTTAGGTGAAGCGAGTAAACGAGCTTTAAATTCATTTATAGCAGCAGCATCACCGGGAGGTCTGCCTCTTAAACCCCTACTGCCCTTCTTTTTTGAATCCACAAGACTTTTAGAAGGTCTACCTATCTTCTTATCAGACATAATAAACCTCCATAACGTAATCGTTCAACGTTATCGTTAGAATACCGGACAGGTGCATTTCAGTTTAATGACTACCGGAAGGTGCAATTAAGTTACGATAACGTTATTATTATAACATAAGTTTTTTAATTTGTCAAGCATTATTTTAATTAATATTAGACAGGCAGGTAT
>Ga0194024_1000101_pt1 | contig 16259 bp, 10 predicted proteins | sample IW13Sep16_MG_FD_140337 | JGI IMG/M metagenome (GOLD analysis project Ga0194024, IMG submission 140337) | Freshwater microbial communities from the Broadkill River, Lewes, Delaware, United States - IW13Sep16_MG | ecosystem: Environmental > Aquatic > Freshwater > River | place: USA: Delaware...
CAATCCACATCACGTACACTAATCACCTCGCTACCACTACTCACCAATTTCCCAATGCCCACGTTACCCGTGACGTCCTTTGCCGCAAGAACAACATGATAGTACCCGCCTTCCACCATGGTTTCCACGTTCGAAAAGTCTTCCAGGTTCGTGTACGCCTGGGTCAAGACGGTCTCGTCGAGTAGTTTCACGGTGCACCGTTCCACTAACGCGCTCGAAGCAACATTTCCATAGTTCGTGAAGAAGTTCGCAACCGCCGCTTCGTCGGTCAAATCAACATTCGATGTGAACGCGATCGGGTAGTACATAGTGTCAATATTCGCCACGCTGGAAAAGGCGGTCCCGTCCGCGCGGGCGTTGTTGTAAAACCGCGACCAATAATTGTTCGGAATCGTCACGTGGGGATTCAGGTCATCGGGACCGACGATGTTGGCGGACAGAGCGTCGTGCTTGGGGTTGACCCCGTCGGTGCCGTACAAGTACACGTGCGCGTAGTTGACCGCAGAGCTGTCGTACACGTTGCTGGAGATGTCCATGACTTTGGGAACCGTCACCTTGCCCGCGGAAAAGTCCACATTGCTCGCGTCGTATACCGCTTGGGAATTCGCTTGAATCAGAGTACGCACTTCGTCGGGGGAAAGGTTCGAGTTCGTGGTGGCGAAGGCTTGGAACGTGCTTGTAACGCCTTCGGCGTCGCTCGGGGTGACTTCGCCGGTGATTTGAAGGGTTCCGTCGGTTTCGGAGAACGCGGCGGTGGTTAGCGTGGTGTTTAGGGTGGAAACGGTAAGAATTTCTTTGTAAAACGTTCCCACCTTATCAGCGGAGTCCTTCGCTACCATCGCGACCTGGTATTCCCCACCTTCCACCATGGTTTCCACGTTCGAAACGTCCGCAAGGTTCGTGTACGCATGGGTCAAGACGGACTCTTGCAGCTGTTTCACGGTGTACCGTTCCACTAACGCGCTCGAAGCAACATTTCCATTGTTCGTGAAGAACGCTGCGACCGCCGCTTCGTCGGTCAAATCAACATTCGATGTGAACGCGATCGGGTAGTACACGGTGTCGATATTCGCCACGCTGGAAAAGGCGGTCCCGTCCGCGCGGGCGTTGTTGTAAAACCGCGACCAAGACGCGTTCGGAATCGTCACGTGGGGGGCGGGGTTGGGTTCTGTAAATACGACGTCCTTGGTTACTGTAGGAACTTTGTATACAACCACCTGTTCCGGAGATCCAAGCTTGGTTGTCGCGATGTATTTACCGTCCGGTGACATGTGTACGTAGTCATGGATTACACTGTTACTTAGTTGAACAGCAAGCGTGTAAGAATCCGATCCGTCATTCTTATAGACGAAAAATCCAGATGAACCTGGAACAATAATGTACGTACCTTCTCCCGACATCCCGATGTTCATGTAATCCCCTGAATGTGTAAACCCCGTGTCGTTGATCTGCTGCAGTTCAGTCCATGTACCATCATCTGATTTCTTAAACACGAAGAGGGTCGTGTCCCGTAACACGCTCAAATATATTCCGTCATAAGACAGGTTGACAGATTTGGTACTAGTTCCTGTTCCATCGAGTAACATTTTTTCGGAAGGATAATCCGTATCGGAAGAGCCTCTGTTATAAACATACACCTGTTTCTCGTTTTGAGAGTTAACAACAACGTCGCCTTGAATAGACACGGAAACATCCGCTCCAAAGGTTGTAAGCAATGAATCACTGTTTATATATGTATGTGCAATCGCAAAATCATCACCGGTGCGTTTAATCAAATACCACTTGCTATCGTAGCTCGCAATTACGGTGTATGTAGCATCCGGTGACATTTCAATCTTACCGCTATTGGACGTTGTCACGCTCAACAATACAGTAGATGCACTCCAAAAATTATCCGTTCTTTTGAAAAATTCCAGGTGATTGCCTCTGATAACAACCGCATATTTTCCATCCGCAGACATCGCGCAATCCCAGATATTGCCGGTGTTTGAAAGTGTAAGCAAGGATCCTGACGTGTACGAAAGAGGTGAATCGGACGTTTTATAATAAAACTGAATGGTCGAATAATCTCTTCCCGTTGTCATGACATGTTCACCATTCTTAGATATTTGTGTTTGATTGGAACTCAAATCAAACGTATGAACCACCGTTTCGTCCGAACTCGTTAGACCACTCCAATCGACGTCGGCTTCTGTGTATAACGGTACAACTTGCGGGTTCACTGGATCAAAAACAACATTCCCACTCACCCGTTGTCCAGTGGTGGGGTCCACCGCGTACATATACACATTGACCGCGTTAATCGCAGAGATGTTTGTTATGGGTGATGTAATGTTGCTGTACACGGTGGACAGGGAGAAGGTTTGGGCAGAATCGGTCAAACCCGCAGCCAAATCCAACACCTTGGTGTAGTATTGGGGGAAATCGGTAGAATGAATGTAAGCCACCGCGTACACCTCCACCGCGTTGGCAGCAGGGGTGGTCACAGTGAAGCTCATGTCCACAGTTTCGGTCAAAGTCACGGAGGTGTCGGTAATCGTGAAATTTACATCAACGGTTGTCAAGTTCGTGATGTCCGCGTAGTTTATCTTCTCTACAGTGCTTTTGCCCAACGCATCCACCGCCACAAAATACACATTGAAGTCCGAATCGAATTGGATTGTGGGATCAGCGGTTGCTGTAGGTATAATACTTTTTTTATAAGTAGTCAACTCCTTGTTAAACTCCTTCACAACATTGTCCTTGTCAAAATTAATGTGTATTACATTCGCCTTCGCGAAAGCCACCAGATGGTCCTCTAAATAACTAACAGTATAATCGTTACGAAGAGCGAAAATGTACAACTTACCACCGGAGGAGTCTCGCACCCAACCCGAAACATTCACCTTGTAAGAAAATGTTGACAAATCGTATTGTTTAGTACCTGCCAAACTCTCTAAGACAGGGTTATCTGTATTGTTGATGCTCAACATAAGCTCGTTGTTCACCATCTGCAATTTCATGGTGTTCTCCATACCGTATCGCGACAAAATGGTCTGGTTTCCTTGAACCGAATCGGGCTTGATCCACGCGCTGAAAGTCATAGTGTTCATGTTGTTATTCGAGAAGGTGCTTCCGTCCAGTTCAATATGTTGCGCTTCGTTTATCTTCACCGCCACACCACCGTCCTGGTAGCCGCTGGTGAACTCCAATGTTTGACCGGGCAACTCGGAAGAGAGCTGAATGGGAGTGTTGAAGTTAATGTCTGTTAACAGTTTTTCGGTGGTGGGTTGGACGGGAACAATACTTGTAATAACCGGTTCTGAAATTACATTTACAGCGGGCAATGTCATAGCGGGCAAATCGTGAAATTTCGTGCCGTCACCCAATTGCAAGGTGGCGTGACCGTAATTCAGACCAAAGGAGAACACGCCCGGTTTGTGAATGATGGGTTCAAAAGAGTTCAGGTTGTTCGTTTTCACCCAAGCGGCGAAAGTACAATTCTCCAAACTTTTACCTTGCACAATGTTGCTGGAAGTCGTGGGAATCTCGATGTATTGATCCACTTCAGTTTTGAACGCCGTGCCTGACACAACATAATGCCCTATATCCTTGGTAAAATCCTCTGATTCGATTTCCTTGTTAATCAGATAACCATGCGTACCGTATTTGCTTTCGTCATACACCTTACCCGCTGCATGATCGTACTGTTCAAAATCGTAATGCAATATGAGATTGTTCTTATAATTTTCGTTGTATAGTCCTGCGATTTCGTCCGTCGTTATCGCGCGGTCGTACAAGCGAACATCGTCTAACTTACCAGAAAAATAATCGCCGTTGTCATTCTTACCAATAGAGATCACATTGCTGTTGTTTACCAAATTTAATGCAGAAGCGTCAATAGAACCCTCCAACACGTTATCTCTGAAAAATTTAACTAGACTTTTTTCTTTGTCTAAGACAACAGCTACATGTGTCCATACATTGCTATCGACTGTTCCTGTACTTGAAAATAGGGTCATTTTTTTATAAATAAACAGATTTAAAAATCGATAAAATATTAATTTTACATATTTAAAAATGGATCAGAAGCAACGATCCTTTAAAATTTTTGGATCAGATATCGGTTTCTCTTCTCCACCGACTCAATATTACAAAGGTGCAGAACCTGGAAGTGCTGCAAAAAAATTCGGAACGATGCTGTTCAAATTAATCAACAACGAAACATCAAAATACTCCAGATTTAAACACCAAAACACCATCAAACTCGTATTACGCGAAACCACAAAAGACTCTTCAAAGAACATTTATTATTATGATGTCACTCGACATACCTTAAAAAACCCCGTTATTCGAAAAGGTCCAGACGGAACACAAATAGTGAATCAATACAAAACGATTGTTCATAAATGTAAATCGAAGAAAGATTATTTAAAAATTGTCTTAACTCCCTCTCCTCAAAGGTCTCCACAGAAACCGACCAACGAGTCACCACAAAGTTCGCCTACTACTAAAACAAAAAATCACCTGTGAAATCGTCTCAAAAAATTTAAAAATTGAAACGATTTATTTATTCATTCTTACTTTCGATCAATCAGTAAAAAAGATTATATCAATATGCCGACAGCTAAATCAAACAAGGAAATTGCGTCACATATCTTTCAAAAATACTCTTCGATTCGAAAAGAGTTTGACTCTGATTTAATAAAAACGGATATAGAAATAGTACCCGATAAATCCTTTGTATACATACAACTTTTGACCAAATGTGACATTCATCACAACGCCTTATATAAACTGCTTAATGTATTCCGAAACAATTCAGACTATTGTTTTAGTGAAATATTGAAAAATCCATACAAGTTCGTAATGCTTTCGGATAACATTATGTCTTTCGAAAAGGCCCGTGACATTGCGGACAATTATTCTTTACAAATCGACCAATCTATCATATACAAAGCATGGATTTATGATTTTATTCTATTCAAAAGCAATCAATTTTATATATCTAAGAAATACTTAATGTCCAAATTCATGAATTATTTTGAATTGGATAACATAAGCGATGTTATCAATACACTTTGTGTGAAAAAAACATTCGGGAATATGGTTTTGTACACCCTTCCGGAATTGTACAACATCGAATTATCCCTCGGGGAAGACTTGTTGGATACTTTCTACAATCAAGAATGCCCCGTGCCGAGTAACATTGAACCGTTTATCAGAACATACGAAACAGAAAACAATATCGAATTAACCAAAAATCAGAAAAAAGCTATTATAACAGCAATAAACAACAAATTTAGCATCATTTGTGGATTTCCTGGAACAGGAAAATCTACCATTGCGGATTGTATATGCCAATATTATAAAAATGACTTGATTTGCTTGACCGCTCCTACCGGTATGGCGGTGAACAACATTCGTAACAAATGTTTCGTTACAAACACTGTCATCGGAACCATTCATAAACTTTTGTTTGACGGATTTTTAGACCTTAAAAACAATTATCCCAAACTTATGGTTATTGACGAGTTTTCCATGGTAGATAATATCCTTTTATATAAGATTGTGCAATGGTGTAAAGTGTTCGATAACTGTAAACTTGTTCTCTTGGCGGACCATCAACAGTTACCTCCTATTGGTGGAGGATACCCTCTCGGAACAATGATCGAATCCAAATTATTTAAAATTACTTACCTAACCAACATCAAAAGACAAAACAAAGGTAATTTGAAAAACATCATCCTTAAATTGAGCAAAGGTGTTAACATTACAAACAGCGATTTCGATAAACAGTCCGTGTTCTTCTACAATTTCTCCATTAACAATATCAATAATTTAATTAAAAAATACGAACTGAATGCTAAAAACTGTCAATTTATTTCTCCTCAATACAAGCATATCGAAGGAACAAACAACATCAACAAGATTCTACAATCCATATATTCTAAAAATAACATATCATTCTATTGCAAACAATTTCCCCACCTTCCCAACATCTTTCGAGAAAATGATATGGTTGTAAGAAAAGTTAACAACTATCATAGCAGCGTCACAGACGAAGAAAATAATGTCAAAGAACTATTCGCCAATGGTGACACCGCCTACATTAAAAGAAACAAAAAAGATAACTGCATTGATGTTAATTACATTCATTCCAAATCGTCCCAACAGGTATCCATCAACGAACTATATGAGGAATTCGATCTGGCTTATTGTTTAACCGTTCACAAAGTGCAAGGTAGTCAATACGATAATGTTGTGTTGATAGTAGGAGACTCTCACGAATACTCTTGGTCAAACAACGATGCAAAAAAATTACTCTACACAGCAATCAGTCGTGCCAAACATAGATGTTTCATTATGGGGAACCCGAATCTATTCTCCTACGCTCAAACGATACAGTTTGTACAAAAACCAAGCTTACTTCTGAAAGAGTTCCATACATACAATTTCAAAACTAATTGAAATGAGTGTACTTAAACTTAACTTTATCAACAGGCATTTCATTTTTTATAGGTATCAATTCTGATGGTGGTGGATATTTACACTTCAAAATACAACGACAATCACAATTAAACTTGTCCATTGTGTAATATTTCCGGAAACATATAGGTGGTTTGAACCAAGTTGTTATGAAATTCATTTATTTTGTAACTTTATTTTAATTTTAAACAATTTCATTACTCTTCATCTAAATACACCAATCGAAATGCTTTGTTTACTTTCAAAGATTTTTTCCTTTTGTTCCGTTTATATGATCCTTTATGTACAAATTCTGAAAATAAAAAAGCATATTCTTGATCATGATCTATATCCTCGTATATATATCTTTCACATGGTAATATCTGGTCCCAAACCATGTTGAATATATCATATGGCATATACTGATATGTGAGTTGTTCACATGCATCTTGTAGTGAACAGAACGTGTGTTTAACTTTCATTGTTTTTTTACGATTCAACAAATCATATGTATTTAGATGATAAAAAGGTTCAAGCATGTCGCTTATTATTGGTTGAGAAAATACTTCACCATTTTTAGCTTTTTTTATAATAGTTTCATTAAAGTTCGGTTACTTTGTAATCTTCTGGATTCTCCTAAACATTTTGATCTTTGTCCAATTTCATCATTTCAATATAACACTTTGCACAGATATTCACATCATCTAAAGCACGATGTGTTTGCACCCAATTTTCATCAAACAACAACTTATGTAGCTCGACCAACTTAGGATATTTTCCACAACTCATATATTTCTTACCGATTTGCATCGTACAATGCAAATCCTTGGAATATAACAGTCCCAACAGATGTTTGAAATTATTGTATTTTCTATAAACCTCAGATAACAACACATTATAGTCAAATTGTATATTGTGGGCAACTATGGTATCCACATTAATTAGATCATTCACCAATTCGTCAAACACATCATCGATCATTACTCCATGCTCCATTACCATCTCGTTTGTTATTCCATGAATAAACGAGTTCTCAATTTTAATATTTTCCTTGTACTTAACAAAGTGGTTGACAGACTTTAAAACTTCACCACTTGGATTAATAATAATATATCCTATTTCAATAATTCTTGCGTTGTCAAAGTAGTGACTTTGAAACGGTTTTGCATTCTTATATTTCGGAAATCCTGTTGTTTCCAAATCAAAAATCAAAATGTTGTTCATATTGTTAAATGATATAAAAACTGATTAAATATATATATCAATTTTTTTTTGAAGTAATGTATTCTTTATATTTCGACGGTGCAAGTAAACACAATCCCGGACACGCCGCGTGTGGTGCTGTTTTATACGACGAATACGACATAGAAATTGACAACGATTCCAAATATTTAGGTAATAATATAACGAACAACTACGCCGAATACATGGGACTCATTATTGGTTTACAATTAGCGTTAAAAAACAACATAACTGAAATTAGTGTGTATGGTGATAGCTTGTTAGTTATAAATCAAATGAATGGAGTGTGGAAAGTAAAACATGATATATTAAAAAAGTTGTATGCGAACGCAAACAAATTAATTAAATCTTTTGACAAAATGATATTCATTCACATTACAAGAGATAAAAATAAACGAGCGGATGAGTTAGCGAATACTAAACTCTAAAATCCTAGTATTTTACAAAACGCGTTATATCCCACTTCTTTTAAATAATCTTTCTCTTCCTTTGTTAAATTGAACCTCGTCGGATTTATTCTCTCTTCAAATATCTTACAAATATATACATTTTTATTTATTTGAACTTCACTTTTTGTTTCGTAATTAATACGATTTATTATCAAATGAATAAATGCTTTCAGTCCTCTATTATTTGTTTCAGGATAGGTTTCGTCTAAATCGAATGCAATTATATTATTTATTTTATCAATTTCATCAAATATACCAAAACTCAAATTCTTTGTTAGTCCACCATCTACATATAACTCATTGTCCATTTTTACCGGTTTAAACATAAGTAGTGTGCTCGAACTAATTCTAACCGCCTTCGCAATGGACATGTCCGGTGTATGAATATAGTCCATATAAACTGTTTTCCCTTGTGTAATATTAGTTCCTAACAGTTTCAAATGTTTGTTTGTTATTTCGAACAACTGTTTGAAAGTCATATTTTCGATTTTGTATTTGTCAAACAACACTTTGTTGATAAACCTTTCGAAATAACTTCCTTTGTGATAACCATATTTGATGAATAAACGGATGGGGTTCCAAATAAATCCAAAATGACTGTCTTTCAGTTCGTTCCAATTTACATTGTATAATATTTCATTCATTTCTTCAATTGTATGATTACTCGCCAATAGTGTAGCGACGATCGAACCAGAAGCACGAATACCACCTATGTGTTTCACATTATCTATGTTTTCATATTTACCATATTTCTCTAAAGCACCAACATAAGTTAAACATTTTATAATCCCACCACCTGTAAAAATCAAAGCATCAATCATTCTTTATTCCTTACAATGTTTATTTTTAAAAGATTGTTTTCGATAATAGTTTTCGTATCTACTTATAAGTATTTCTTCATAACAAAAAATGAAATAAACCCAACCAACATACCCACATTCGACAAAGTGGTCATATGAGTATACTGTTTCATCCATAATTTACTTTGTTCGTTGTTCTTGGTGTGATTCAACATATAATCTGATTTGGGCCATATTTTGTAAACGAATATTTGTGTAAACAACGCGCCACTAACCGCTAAACACTTATCGGAACGATTCATTACACCAACTACCATACCCAAGAATGTAGCAAACAAATAAACGTACAGTCTTTCATTTCTGATGTTAGTGTATATCTTTGTTTGATCTTCATCCAACGACTTTTCAAAGTTGGTGTGATGTGTATAATTAACTAATACACCTGTAGCGATTGAAGATCCTATAAGTGCAGATGCAACTAAACAATAACAATCCATCTTTATATTAGTTAAACAAATAAATTATATAAATTATATAAATTTTAAAAAAATAAATTATATAAATTTTAAAAAAATAAATTATATAAATTTTAGAAAAATATTTTTCAAAATTAATTATTTAATTATTTAATTATTTAATTATTTAATTATTTAATTAATTATTATGTATTCATTGAAAGAGTATTATCATTTTAATCATTGTCATATAGACAACCTTTTAGAAACGGATGTTTACGAACATATTGTAGCATTTTTCCGTTTTCAACATTGGTTTTTGGGAGCTAATAAAAATTATTGGTATTTTCTACAAGATAGTTTTCATAACAATGTCTACAGAAACGATAATATCGTTAAGGCGTCTTCGCCCGCGTCTTGTGTAATCAAATTACAGGAAATACTAACCGATCCGTCGTTCTTAACCACTGTTGTAAAAGATAAACTGAAATTGATTGATCACGAATTAAAAGATACTGATGTGTTGGATGTAAATGTTTGTGGTATGATGATGACATCCGATTCGTTCATTAGAATTCATGCAGACTATCCATTTCCTCATATGAAGAACGAGATTGTTTTGAAAATGATATATTACGGACACGATAATTGGGAATCCGAATGGTACGGTGAATTGGAGTTTTGGAATGACGGTCTCATAAAACATCATTACGAATGTATTCCGAATCGTTTGGTGGTGTTCTTATCAGACGATCGTTCATTTCATAGTGTGTCGCCCGTATCTAAATTACCGTGTAACACTTATAGAAACAGCATTGTGTTTAATATTAGACTATCATTGAGTGATGATTGAATTCATGTTGATGTTTTCATAAAAAGTTTCTTGTTCTTCACTGGTTAGAGTATTCCATTTTTTTAACAATATCTTCTTTTTTCCCATTTGATTATCTGCATAAGCGCTATCTACATCCAACACCAAGGCTATGTTCATTGTCAAGTTTTCATCATTTAAATTAGTTATCGAACAAATATAGTTAAATGTAAGTTCGGTATTGTTATTTTCATTGTTATTTTCATTATTGAATAACATATACAGATTGTAAATGATGGCGTCTAAATAATTTGTATAGTTGACAATTCTAACTGCTAATCCATCTATATCTTCTTCGTACGATAGAAACTCGTTCGGTTTGAAAATATTTTTGAATTTGTAAATTGAATTAATTAAAATTGCTTTAGAAAGTAATTCATTTTTCATTTCACTTTTTATACAATACAAATGCTTCCAAAGGTTTTTATAAATTAACCATTTAATGTCCTCGGTAAATTTATTTAATTTAAATAATTCGGTGACTTCGATGGGAACGACCATTTATTATATATATTAAGTTGGTATTATATTATTAAATGGTGGTAAAATGTTTTATCTAACATTATTGGATGTAAATTATTTGTTGATGCTGGACCTATTATAGTATCTGTTGAAACATCATTTAATACATAACTATCATACATTCCCATTTCACCATTGAATGGATTATAATAAATATTTCCAAGATCCATCCATATATCCATATATGGTGTATATCCAAGAATACACCAAGATCGACATTCACCCATTCTAATTTCCAAAAACGAGATTAAATTGTCAATGTTTTAAATCGGTTATTTATACGACCCAAACTATCAACTCCCACCAAATTTCCAACATAGTTACTCTCCGCATACACACTAGACAAATCCGTCGCGTCGGTTAATGAGTTGAACGCTTGAGTTACGGTGGCGTTGGTTATAGTTTCCACGGTGTTCTTGGGTATGTCCGTGTCGTTCAGATAGATCGCACCGCTCGCAACATTGGCGTCGAAGTTGGTGGTGAAGGAGGTGGTGTTTACAAAGGTGTTCACCAAATCTTCAGTTAGTTCCAAATTGTCATAGCCCACAGTGCCGTCTTCGTTTTGTAAAAAGGAGAACAAATAATATTTGTCAATAGCAGCGGTTCCGCTGGAAATTGTGGCGTCATATATTTGCAAGGATTGCACTCCGTCTATTTCCAAATTGGAGAAACCGTTTAAGTGCATTCTCGGTATGGTGTTGGAGAAGGACACCGTGTACTCGTTGTATTGGTTCGCCACACCCAACACATAGTTGTTGCTGTTCTCTCTAATCGACACATACACATACGCCTGGTTCATCGCTTTGACATCTTGTACTGTGTCGGTAGCATCGAACATCTTCGTCAAATCGATGGACGCTATGGACGACTCGGTGGTTCTGGTTTGGAAATAGACATTCTCTGTATCTTTGTGAGTGTCCATCATAGATATAATGGTGGATTTGTTACGCTTGTTCGCGGTAGCAACGGCGTATATGTAACCAGGATTGGTCATGCTCGCAGTGAACGCCATGTTGGAGATGTTAATTTGGGTATCGGTCATAGTAACCGCGTCGATGGTGGCGTAATCGGCGGGGGTGTCGTTATTGAACAGTTTGAAATAGGTAGTACCTGTATTGTCAATACCGAACTCGAAAATGTTAGATTGTGAAATAAGTGGATTATTAGATTGTTGTGTGAAGTCCGCCATATTCACCCATGCAGACAAAGTCATATTGTTTGCATCTATTAAAAAGTTGTTGAACTCCAACGCAGTGTTTTGATTTGAATCGAACACCATTGCGTATTCACCTACTTTGGTGTCTGTGGTGAATACCGGAGTCATTGTGTAAACGGGTTGAGCGGCTTTGCTGGTGTTCGCCACATTTTGAATGCCTTTGAATGCTACTTGAGACACGGTGATCTTGGTGGCTTCCAAATCGGTGGTGGAATGGTAGAACAGATCGGTTGTGCTGTCGGTGTGCAGCACCACCTTGTTGTTGTCGTTGGTGGCAAAGTCTAAACTGTATTTCAAGGGATCGTTGCCTATGTTCACATTGTTGATGTAATAGGATACATTCAGAGCGTCTGAATCGGGAACGGGGAAAGTCCCGGTTTCGGACAGAATGAGAGGAATGTCGTTGCTGCTCGCTTGTAAGAAGGTGTAATTCGCGTTGCTGTTCAACACAAGTACTGGATTTACCACGTCGTTTAAGTAAAATTTGTTATTAGAGTAAGACACATTGAAACTTTGGATGGGTGGGTTTTCAAAATCAAGTTTAATCTTGAAATTTCCGGAACTACTAATTTTATCAATAATCGTCGCGTTGATGGGTGTATTGAACACAGTAATTCCGTCAATTAACACATTCTGTTGAGAAGGTATTGTTAATGTTCCAGATGCGTAAGTTGAATCGTAGTTGTTCGCAGTTTCCGGAGTGGGTAATATCTCCTCACCATTGATAAATACCCGAACGGTTTCGTTTTCTGTAGATACTGTCACGCTGTTCCATTCGTTGCTTAGTATTGCTACCGGGAAGAACACCACGTTATCGCCGGTTGTTACCTTAACACCAGTATCAGAGACTACTAAGAAATTGTTATCCCCATTCTGGAGAAGAACGGTGTCTTCAAATGTTTCGTTGGTGTTATTTACATAGGTGGTATAGGTAAAACCTTCGTCGTTTGTGACAGAGATGCTGCTACTCAAGGTTAAATCGGTAGTTAATCCAAGGTCCACCGAATAATCGTTTACGATAGCGTTTGTGCTTAAAGGATTTGTATCCGAATCGATAGAGGAAAAATAAATGTGATTGTTGTTACCACTCGTATCGTATGCGGCGTAAATGGTTGTGTTAGTGGTTGAATCTACATTTGGATCAGAATTCACCACTGGTTGGAACACCAAAGATGTTTGGGCATCTTGTGTAACGCCAGTGCTTGTTTCGGGGGCGGTTTCTCCCTCCGACAGTTCCACAAAGGTGTTCGTTTCTGGATCGTAGTATTTACTACTTTCTGAAAGCATGGTTACCGTTTTAAAGACAACTCCGTTATTAGAGTTAATGTTTCCAGCAGCGTCCTCCACACCGACATACATATAGTAATCTCTGTTGTATTCAAAATCGAGTGATATCCATGATGTTCCGTTGTACGACAACACCTTTTCAAATGTGCCATTCAAACTTACATAAGTGGTGGTTGCTGCGTTATCTTGTTTGTATATCACGGCTTGGGTGTTTGAATTGTCCTTCAAAGACTGAATATCGAAGTCTATGGTATTAGTACTAAACAAACCAGCGTACATATCAAATGTGCTGTGAACATCATACGCTTTGATGTTTGTTGCAGATACGGTAGTTTCTGAGGCAACATGTATTAGGGTGGTATCCGTGTTTGTAATTACGGGAAGCTCATTGTCGATTGTTAAAACAAGGTTGCCGTTGTTGTATTGAACTGTTCGGGTGTTGTTTGCAGGGTCGGTCAAGACGGCTTCAATTGCGTAAGCGTTCCCTACGAGCAGCTTATCTATGGTGAAGGTATTTATGGTTAAATTATTGTAACTCACATCATCGAAAGTCTTATCTATATTCGACGCGGAATTGGTGTGTTTTGCTCTAAATAAAACATTGTATGTGTTATTGATACCGACCAAAGGTATTACTTGGTTTGTATATGTGTCCGAACCCAAATTTTCTAAATTGAAGTTGAATGTGGTTACGGTGGTAGACGCCAACGCAATGTCGAATGTGGGTGCAGCATTATCATACAACACATTATTTGAGTTTATAGTTAAGTTGGTGTTCAAATAGGTGATCGAATGTTGGATCGATGACGTATCATTAACAACGGAAATACCCGATTGCCCATTAACCACTTCTCCCATATTTTGATGATTTCCGCAATGAACATATATAGGACTTGGTGTTGTGTCGGTTATAGTGAACTCGATGATATGTGTGGTGTCGTTTTGGAATAGAACAGTGCCACCAGAGTGACTTGATGAAGTTGTAAAACGCAACGGATGACTTTGATTTCCCGGACCGGTGTTGTCAAATATGTAAGTGTGACCTCTAACAAACGAAGTCACAATTGGAGTGAAGATATATTTGGTGTTCTCGTTCAATGATACAGTTATGTTATGTGTATTGATACCGGTAGAGGGTATAGTCACCGAGGTTGACCAATCCAAATAATTGGTTGTGCTTGGCGAAGTTTCCGGTGTTTGATTGAATATTGTAATATTCGTAAAATCGGAAACCGACGATTTGAATGTGGTGTTCCAAGACATATTCACCACATCGTTGTTTCTTACAAAATACGGATATGTCGTGTTGGACAAGGACGCGTCCGAAACAGTGAAATTAAATGTAACATTCGCTTTGGCGTATATGATGTGTGAATGATCATCGATCATTGCATACACATAATACTGTGTGGTGGTGGACGGAACAAGCTCGTTGCTCACGAAGGCAGCGCCGTTTCTAGACCAATAGGTGGTTAATCTAGTGGATGCTAATTTGGATACATAGTCAATACTCGTGCCTACTGGTTCATTGGTTAATTTGGCGGTGGCGCTCGATGTAACAAAACTGCTGACTTCGGTGTTATCGGTGAATAAGAAATCGGTCACTTCGACATAGATGTCAAACGCGCTAGTTCCCTCTGATACCCTTGATGTGGTTAACAATTGAACAACCGGTTGGTCATTGAATGTTGATTCATTTGCATCAATGGTAATCGAAGGCAAATCAAAAGATGTGTTGGCGTTACCGAGAACAATATTGTTAGATTCGGCAAACAAGTTAGAAATGGACGCCTTAACTTCATATTGGGTGTTTTCTGTCAAGTTAGAAAAAGTGAAACTGATTGGGATTTCCGATTTGTTGATGTATGTGTTAGTGATATTCTCACCACCGAGTTCCACGGTCAGCTTCACCAAATCGTTATTGGAGTTAATGGTAAAATCGTTAATATTCGTTCCTATGTTATAGACCACTATCTCGTTGGTAACAGAACCAAAGGTTATTTTTGTTTCTTCCACAATATGAATACCGGATACATTGTTCACCACCGAACCCATATCAGAATGAACTCCACAATGCGCGTAAATGGGTCCCGGTGTTGAATCGGTTATATTCACCACGATAATGTGATTCACATCGTCTTTGAACAATATTGTTGGAGAGTCCATACCTGGATTCGTGGATGAGGAGGTAAAACGCAGCGGATGGATGCTGTTTGTTGACGCTCCCGTGTTGTCAAAAATGTATGTGTGTCCTTTTACAAATGATGTGACCGAAGGTGTAAAGATGTATTTGGTGTCAATGTTCAATGACACGGTAATGTTGTGAATGTTGTTTTCAACGGGTAAAGTGAAAAAACTGGGATTCTCTTTCTGGATGTATACCGCATCCAAGGAGGTGTCGTTGAAGGATGATGTAGTACCAATATCGGGAGTTTGCGAAACGGAGAAAACGACTTTACCGGATGTATGGGCGTTCGTTACTGTGTTGGTCGCGGTCCATGTCAATCCGTTATCGGATGTAACGGGTGTTACGGAGTCTCCCATCATAGTCACTTGCAATTGATCTACAAAGACTCTGTAGTCGGTGGTGAAGGACACGATAATATCGTTACCCACTTCAGCAATATCGTTCTTGGAGAAGTTAGTCACGATAGAGGGGTTGGAGAAGGTGTTGTCGATTGTTTTGACATTTTGTGAAATCACAAAGTTACCATCAATATCGACTGCAACACAATAAATGTAATACGTTTCTTCCGTACGAATATCGTATTGGATGGAATCACCTTGTTTGAAATATTTATAAAATTCTTTGGTGGTCTTCATTTGTGTGTTGATGGTGTTGTAAGGATTATTACTTAAATTATTTGTAGTAATAGTATCTTTACGACTTTCGTCCGTTCCACTTAATGCGTAGTTGAATATGGACAAATATACGATATGGTCGTTGTTATCAATTGTAGTCGATTCAAC
>Ga0194024_1000103_pt1 | contig 16092 bp, 25 predicted proteins | sample IW13Sep16_MG_FD_140337 | JGI IMG/M metagenome (GOLD analysis project Ga0194024, IMG submission 140337) | Freshwater microbial communities from the Broadkill River, Lewes, Delaware, United States - IW13Sep16_MG | ecosystem: Environmental > Aquatic > Freshwater > River | place: USA: Delaware...
CAATTTAATTACAATTTAATTACAATTAGGAGGTCTGAGTATGAGTAATGAAATTCAATATCCTTTTGCGGATCCAGCACCTTTCGAGATATTTGATATAGTTCGAAAAAATAAGATTCATACGGTTGATGAATTCGATGGTGAAATTTATTTTAGAATAACTGATAGTGCTGACGATACAAAATATCGTGTGATACAATTATCAATAAACGATCTACATCTTCATACTATGGATAAATATACGCTCATTAACAATTCCAAAAATCTTTTGAAACCCTCAGAAAACTTTTCTGAGAGGGCACTAAATCAAAATCTCCCCGTTTGTGTGGTCGATAATCGAGGTAAGTTACGCCGAAGTATTGGAATCTTTACTACACCTATATTTGGTGCTTTACGCCGGTTTGTGGCTTGGGGTGACCAAAAATATGGTTCCTGTGATGTATCTTTGAGCGTAGTTCCTCGAGGTCTTGAAGACAATACGAGCATAAATCATAGTATAAATCATATAGACGATACGCTTAGTGCTACTGAATTTTACGCTAAATACGCTGAGGATGAGTAATTATGAGTGATGGATTTTTAGTATTAGATATCGAAACGCTCAATTTAGATTTGGGCGAAGGCGTAAAGTTCGGTGATTCAAAAGGTTGGAAAATATCTACGCTATGTTTAACTTGTTCTTCAAATTTTAGCGTAATTGGGCTTAAAGAAATTGTTTTCGTAGCAGATGACTATTGGATGTTTATGCCTAAAGAACTTCAAAACGATAGGCGATATCATTTACTTTCAGAGTTTGAAAACTTTTTAATGTGGGTAGTAGTTCCAAACAAAATACCCATAGTTACGCATAATGGAAATAATTTTGACTGGCCAATAATTTTAAAGTCCTGGAAAGATGGAGGTGCAATTTATACTGAATGGCCGCACATGAGTCCTTCGGCTCAAATACCATTAGTTACTGCTTACAACAAATTAGAAGAAAATAATTTATTATTCGACACCGCGGCTGATCTGCAAGAACGATATGGAAAAAGATTTCACTTAGCAGATCTAATTTCTGCTATTCACTCTGCAGATAATAAATCTATGAAAGCCTCTGAAGCCCCGATTGCATGGCATGAAGGCGAATATGAAAGAGTAATTAATTATTGTTTACAAGATTGCCATCTGACCGCAAAACTTTTTGAAACTCCTTTGAATGAATTCAGTTGTAAGCCTTCGAAGTCTACTGAAGAAGTTTTAATTGATACGAATCCTTGGAAAAAGTGGCTTGTATTAAATAGGTAGAGTAGTAAACTAATTATATGTCGGAAGAAAAAGATCCCGAAGACATTGTAATTAAGTTCACACCCTCCCAAAAAGAAAGATGGGGAGAGCGAATTAAAAAAGTTGTTTTTGAGTCTACAAAAGAATATGCAGACGGATCTTTTATGGGCAATGTTAATCCAGAAGTTATGGAATTAGTTCAATCTAACATAGTTACTGATGAAGTTCTTGCCATAGAAGATTATGAAATTAGGATGGAAAACTGCCATCGAAATTTAATTCAATGGATCGATGATAAAACTACTGGAGTGCACATATTATTTATTATGACTTTTGTCGAACATTTTATGCAAGTAATATTTTCAGAAGTATTCTCCGTAAAAAATACAGATATGCCTGATAATTTCAAAGATGACTCTTTTTATGCTTAGATTTAAATAGGTGAAAATAGTAGGTGAATTCAATGCGAGATCCATTTTTGGACTGGTTAGAAACAGAAATTAATAACGCTGAAGCGAATGCTTTACACGCTGAAGAAAAAGATCCAACTAATGTTATGCGTATAGGCGAATTTTGGATGCAATACGCTACGCTGTGCGAAGTGCGAGATACTTATCTTTCGCTCAGAAAAATGTTTCCACATAATCCAGTGTGGCCTAATATACGCTTACCAGATTATTTACACCCCCGCTGGACGGATCCAGAAAATAATTTTACGCCCGATGATCCTCGATTCAAATAGTTTTAAATAGTTTTTATGGAGTGATTGTTATCTCTTATGCTGAAAATAATAACACTTACAACGCTCGTAAGCCTAAATCTAAAATAGATATTGAGCGAAAGAACGCTCAAACTATGCGTAAATACGCTGACGATTCTATCCAGGATAAGGACATACTACGCTTACAAGGATTAACTATATGCTCACATTGTAATGAAATTACGCCTATGAACGCTGAGTTATGCTGTGCTTGTGATAAGACGCTATCAAACCAGAATTAATTAGGGTCTTGAATACAATTTAAGCGTATTTTACCGAAAGGTATAAATACTTGATAAAGACACCATTTAAATATGACCTCAACGGCAACGAATATAAATCCGACAGTAGTAAATCTGGTAGCCAGCACTCGACTGGCTACTTCAATTGATGTAGTCCAACTCGCCCTCGATTTGGGCATTGACTATGAACCCGAACAATTTCCAGGTATGGTATATCGAGTGTCCAGCCCTCGTGTTTGTGTTTTAGTATTCCGTTCTGGTAAAGTAGTTGCTACGGGTGCTAAGTCCTATGCAGATGCTCGAACTGCTTTCAAGCAATTGCACACCGATCTCACTAAGCATGGTTATAATCCATCTACTTTTCCCGATGATGCCGATATCCTACTGCAAAACTTAGTAGTCACTTATGATGTGGGCACACCGCTACAATTGCCCGCCCTATCATTCACATTGCCTATGGACAAGACTGAATATGAGCCAGAGCAATTCCCAGGATTAATTTATCGAATTGATCACCCTTCTGCTGTTTGTCTAATATTTAGTAGTGGAAAGTGTGTTATCACTGGCACCAAGTCTTTGGCAGATGCTCAAATTGCTACTGAGCAGGTTCATGACGAAATTATGGCGGCCAATCAGTTGATGCAGAATTCACCATTCTGAGAATATTTCTGATAGACTTATATAGGTCTTAACTGATGGTTATTAGTGATAGACGATGGGTGCAGATAAGCGTATAGCCAGACAGATTGCGAGTTCGTTTAATTACGGACCTCGCCGTGTAGATGGAGATATCCCCGATTTATCTTCTTGTTGGTCGGCTAAAGCCGAAGATTATACTACGGATATTACGCCGGGTTATCGAGTTGGTGAAACTCGACAGAAAGGTTCTTTTGACGACATCGTAGGTTTATTTCATGACCGCTACGAAAAGTTATCACGAGTATTAATTCATGAAACAGGTAAACATCCTTCTGGCACTATTAAACATATAGTAAATAATTGGACGGATTACACTCGAACACCCGCCACTATATTAGGAATCGTAATGAATATTCGCCGCACTAAATCTGGCGGTCGAATGGTAGAAATCGAAGATGTATCAGATACTATAACTGTTTTTGTCCGAGCCGATGATCCAGCCGCCGGAAGTTTATTGCACGATGATGTAATCGCCGTGACCGGAACTTTTGAAAGTAAGTCTGGAGAAATGTTTTGGGTCAATGAAGTTCAATATCCCGATATCCTTCCAGGACACATGAACAAGGGCGGAGCCGAGTTCGATCCAGTGTCCATCGGATTCATTTCTGATTTACACTATGGATCCAAATATTTCAAAGAAAAAGAATGGAATAAAATGATGAAGTGGTTGAACAGTGATGCGGAGACTGCTAAAAATTTAAAATATTTAGTTATCCCTGGAGATGGCGTAGATGGAATCGGAATTTATCCTGGTCACGAAAATAATTTGAGCGAAACTGATGTTTACAAACAGTATTCTACTTTAGCGTCTATGTTAGATGAATTGCCCGACCATATTACTCCTATACTTTCTCCTGGAAATCACGATGCAGTTCGTCCTGCCGAACCTCAACCTGTTCTCGAAGCCGACATTCAACAAGATTTTAATTCTGCGATCCATACTGGAAATCCAGGTCGAGTAAATCTTTCTGGATTAGATGTGCTCACTTATCATGGAAAAGGTATTGACGACATGGTGCCTCTAATGAATCATGTGACTTATGACCGCCCAGCAGAAGCCATGAAAGAAATGTTGCGAAAGCGACACATGGCTCCTCTGTGGGGAGAAAGAAATGCACTTTCTCCAGAAGAAGAAGACCAAATGGTAATTATGGATAAGCCCGACATTTTTGTAACGGGTCATACTCATGCTCACCAGGTAGAATGGTATCGAGGAGTGCCTTTAATTGTTTCATCCACTTTCCAGGGATTGACTGATTTTATGAAAATGTTAGGTAATAAACCCAAAATTGGCTACTTGACTGCTTATAACATAGCCAACCGACAAAGTAGGGTTATAAAGTTTGCTGAAGACGGGGCAAAATAGTCGAAAATCAGCGTAATTACGCCTATTAACCGAAAAGTATAAATACTAAATCTCGCCTTAGTTGGTTCATAAGAGAGATAGATTGGGATCTACAAATAATGGTAGGGAATTACAAATGACGGAAATGATAAGAGATAAAGATACTGGAGGGGAAGAAAATGATATTCACAATGATTTATCTACTAATATCTGTTGTCCGATTTGTTATCAACACTATGAATGCGGCTACACAGAAGACTATCGAGAGGGTTCGACTTATGACTGCCGAAAATGCAATGGGTTGCTTCTTTTCCAATTCGGTCATGTTCTCAATTTTCACAAGTATCAACACTATAGTAGTGAAGGTTTGTGGCCGATTGCGGGTGAAGACAGTGGATTTATAGGGGGTCTTTGATACATGGAAACTGAAATTTGTGAAACTTGTGGTCAAGAACTATCCGATTTAAGAATTAAAACTGATGATCCGATGTTTTGTTGTCGATGGGTGGTGATGAGATGATTTGTAAGTGTCCCGAAGATTCGTTTACTCGAGAAGAAATTCGAAAGAATAAGTGTGGTTGTTGTAGGGGTGAAATTTTATGAATAAGAAAATCACTAATGGAAATGGGAGCAAATATCGTGTTAGATTTCATTTGGCTCGTGGACCAAACTATTTACACTGGCAGGTAAAATCTCCAGATGGTTCAGTAACTTATCATAATCCTGATATGGTTAGATTAGTTATGTTAAATGCTCGATTACATAATCGACCTAATGTTGCTAAATCTATTTGTCGTGGAGCCAATAAAACGGTTTGTGCATGGATTGAATGCGATTGGGTCGGAATTACTTCAGTGAATACCGTGCCTTTTGGTAAAAATGCTATTATGTATAATCCTCGTAAACTTCCACATTGGACAGATAAGATGGGTCGAAATTTGGACAACGAAAAGTTCGACTTGATAGTCAGCAATGAAAAATTCTTGTATACTAATTTGAAGTTAGCCGATTTTGATAATCAAAATATAGAGGAGTTACCATGAGTGATCCTACACTGGTAGGAATTTTATTTATTTTGGCCTGTCTGTGGTCAATCCACAGTTTCCGAGAAGGAAGCCATAAATAGGTAGCCATTCTCATACACACGTATGGGATATGTAGTTTTGTCTTTGTTTGATGGCATATCTTGTGGCCAATTGGCGTTTCAAAAAGCCGGAATTCCAATAGATACTTACTATGCTTCCGAAATCAGTAAAAGTGCTATTGCTATTACGCAGAAGAATTTTCCAAACACAATTCAATTGGGAGATGTAAATAATTGGAAGAATTGGAATATTACACTTAATCCCGGCGATAAATTAATTATTTTGGGTGGATCTCCCTGCCAAGGTTTTTCTCATTCTGGAAAAGGTTTGAATTTTCAGGATCCACGATCGAAATTATTTTTTACTTTTGTTGATATCTTAAATCACTATCAACCAGATTATTGGTTGTTAGAAAATGTAGTCATGCGAGATGCTTGGCGAGATACCATTACTCGACATCTTCCAGGTAAACCTACTCCAATTTTAATTGATTCTGCGGTGATAGCACCCTCCATGAGAAAAAGAAATTATTGGAGCAACTTCCTCCCAGCAAATTTTAAAATTATGCCACTTCAGAATAAAAAAAGTTTTTCAAGTTACCTGGATCCCTCCCAGGATAAATCTGGAAGATTTTGGAAACCGGCTAATATAGTTGGTAGAAAATTAGATAGTAATGGAGTTCGCAAAGATAAAGACCCCAATATTAAAATCACACAAGTTCTTTCTGTCCGCAAGAATGATGAAATTTTAAATTGTTTAACTACTGTCCAAAAAGACACCGTTTTATCTGTGCACCCTGCCGGAACAAAATATATTGATGTTTATCAAACTAAAACTCGTGGCGTGGATTGGAGATACTTATCAGCAATCGAAGCCGAAAGAATGCTAACTATTCCAGACAATTATACTCAAATTCCAGGATTAGCAGAATCCAGTCGTCATGCTCATGTCGGCAATGCGTGGACGGTAGATGTTATCGTAGAACTATTAAAACAAATTTAAAACAAATTTAATGGAGGCACAAGAGTTGGATGAAAAAAAAGTTTTTTCTACCGGACCAACCGGACCTACCGGGCCTATCGTTCCAGAAAATAAATTTTTTGGAAAGTTAACGCCTCCCGAGGATCCGGGTCATAAAAAAAGAATTTTAGGGACAACTTATTTACATCCAAAATATAAGATTCCAGTTATCTGGGATGATAAGGGTAATACTAAATCTGGAAAAGTAAAACAGGCTCGTTGGATATGCGAACCGCACAAAGTTTCCTTACTATTTTGTAAAGATTGTAATGTAGGAAATTATTTTTGCTCACACTTACGCCAACGCTGGCGTTGCACCATCTGTGATGGAGCCGCTCGTATCTGTAGTCACGGATTACGCCAAGAAAGATGTGCTGAATGTGATGGTTCCGAACTTTGCACTCATGGTTTACGAGTTCATAGTTGTGCTACTTGTAATCCCGAAGAAGTTTTGATTAGTCGAGTTCGAACAAGAATGTGGAATGCTATTAATAACTATAAAAAAGAATATCGAACCTTAGATCTCCTCGGTTGCACAGTAGGTGAATTAAAAAATTATTTAGAATCTCTCTGGGAGCCGGGCATGACTTGGGAAACTTATGGACTCGGTGGTTGGGAAATCGACCATCGAAAACCTTGTAAGGCATTTGATTTATCAGATCCCGCACAACAAATTGCGTGTTTTCATTACACTAATTTGCAGCCTATGTGGGGTGGCGACAATCAATCTAAAAACGACTTTTTCGATGAATCCACTTTTACACACACTTGGACGGGAACACAATGGGTCTTGAAGACATAATCAATCGAAATAGTTAAATACGTGGTATATTGTTAGCCTTCTTATGGCTAAACAAAATGGTGGCGGCTATAGTTCTACTAAGATAGAATCTAAATACATTAAGACTAATGGTCAATGTAGGTTGTGTGAAAGTGAATTACCAATCCATGATAGAACTCACAATAAAAAGGGAGCAAAATATCCTGGATACTGCAATCTTTATTGTCTTGAAGGCGAGCGTTTAAAACTAACCAGAATTAATGGTGCAGAAATTACTGGTTCTCATCATCACAGCGGTATGTTATATTGGCCACCGATTTCGAGAAATTGTGATTGGTGCGAAAGTGAGTTTATTTTAAAGTATGGTGGCGATCACCATTCTAATCAAACATTTTGTAGTAAACCTTGTTATAATGCTATGCAGACTCAAGGTAAAAGAAAGGCATATGCGAAATATTTGATACTGCATCAGTTGGCCATGTATCCGGATGAAGTTTTTACTGCTAAACAATTGTCGGACATTTTTGTGAACTATCCTACATTTTCAAAATGTAATAATCCGAATTATGTGGCTGGTGTATTAAAAATTTATATTGCTCGAGGAATTGTTTGCAGCAATAAGAGTCTAAAAACCTCTAATGAGCCAACGGTTTACTGGATTAATGGAAAAAATAATACCAAACCCATTGGACAATGGATTTAATTTTTGAAAGCAAGTCGGGAGATAATCATCATGAAAATTTCTACTTGTAATTACGAATCCTGTAGTCGAGAAATACCACTTGTAGATGTTTCCGCATCTAAGAAAGGAGTATGGTTTACTGGATTTTGTAATCGTTATTGTAAAGAAGCCCATGAAAGAGGCATAACGAAAGTAGATATGTTTACTTTAACAGGTCATAGCCGACATAAAAATCATTTAGTTTATCCGCCAATCACAATTGATTGTGATTATTGCCAGCAACCCTATGATATTCAATACGGCAAAGATAAAAGAAATTATCAAGTTCTCTGTAGTCGAAAATGTTTTGGAGAGATCTTAAAACAGAATCCTAAAAAAGCATTTCCAAAATATTTAATATTACATTGGATCCGAGAAGCCACCATTAATCAACACTATGCTAATATAGGAATTACTGCTTCTCAACTCACCATAAAATTTAAAGGATATCCAAATTATAATATAAACAATCGCAGCATTGGAGGAATGTTAAAATTATACAAAGCCCGAGGTATTGTTATCGCTCACGAGATAGCACCTAATACAGTTGCATATACTATCAATTTGGATTTGCTAAAAGAGAAGCCACTCGCTAAGTGGGTCTAAGGGTCTTTGATACACTAAAATTAGAATATATACTCTAATTCAGAGGTAACATTTAAGTATCTGAAAACGTGAGGGATAATTGTCGAGGCAACAAGGGCAACATTGACGGTTCGACAGCATAGATTTGGTCATTCTTTTATCCTCCTTTCCATCCTTCTTCGGCCAAGTTTGTGTTCGCCCTGCCGTCTTATCAATTCACTATCTTTAAATAACAGTAAGTGATACTTGTTATTATGATTGGTTCTCCTTCTACACAGGTTGCATTAGCGGGTGTATCATTCGTTTTTGCGGGCGGAGCCTTAGCCATATATCACATTCATCATCTAATTAAATCTGAAAATATTAATAAAGATTCTGGTGATCAGAGTGAAACTTTAAAAAGAATTGGTTTTGCTATCTTTGGTGGTTTACTTATTTCGATGGGTGCTAACTTGATGGCCGATTCAATTCATGATACTATTAAATCTTCTGGAGCGTAATCATGTTGTTAGATACGCTCAACTGGTTTTTTAAACCAGATTCAGTTTTTGCTACGGAAAAAATTGCTCGTGGAGATTTAGTGGACGGAATTCCATCCATGTTAAAAAATTCTTTTAAGCGAGCCGTCTTCATTATTCCAGGGATCCTTCTGGCAAATAAATTATTTAATTCTAAATTTACTTTTTACGAATCCAGTGTGGCAGCAATATTGTCCAGCATTGGAGTATCTTTATCTTTACTAATTTACTTTTTGATGAATCCAGAGTATACTACTGATTTGTGTAAATGAATCCACAATTTAGTTTATATTTCCCAATAGTGCATTTAATAAAGTGGAAGGTGGGTGCATAGCATCGTCATCTTCTAACCAAATATTATCGCAAATGGTTTTCACAAAAACTCCTTGCTCTTGAACTTCTTTAGCATAGTTCCAACCCTTAATTCTAACTTCTGTTTTATTTTCGCTCTGTGTATCGGCTACAGTCCAGACTACGATAGCATTTTTCTTAGCATATTTTTTGAGTTGGCGAGGTGGAATCATTCGCTTAAACTTATTCCATTGATTGTATCTTAAACCTTTTACTTCTATCGGTAAACAGAGTTTACTAAAAATTTCTAATCCAACATCTCCTGGATGATGAACATTAGGATTGATATCTTCATAATATCTTATTACTCGAGCCTCTGGTTTATCTTTAATTTCTTCTTCTAAAAAGATAGCCGTAGCCAACTCTCCTTTAACGCCGACTACATTGGAACCGACTTTATTATGAGAATACATTCCCGAACCTTTAGAACCATGTCCATCATACAATTTAACTATGGCTCGTGCGTGACTCCAACACCAATTAATCTGGTCTTCAGATAACTTATAAACAAAATCCATTAGTTAGGGCATAATGCACGAGATACTTAAGACTTCTTAAGTAAGTTTATTATAGTAGTTTAATCAAAAATTATTATATGGAAACCAAATCTACATTTTATAGAGGTAAACCAGGTAGTATGTTTCCTGTAACTGTTTGCCTCAACTGTGTTCATTCTCCATATCCTACAATGAATTGGGGTGCAAAACAGGACGAAAATTTACCCGAAGAACCAACAGATTATCAATTCCTGCAATCGATCGGTCAAAAAATTACTTCCTTTCCTATCACCTCTACTCACACACCTTTAACTTCTTTAAGAGCCGTTACAGAAATCATACCCAGTGAATCATTTTTGAAATCTAAAAATATAGCCGAAACTACTCCTCCAATAGATTCTCAAAAAATAGACGATATTTTTATGGGTTTTGATGGTCCTGCAGATCTATATCTTACTAAAAAAGAAATTATTAATGATCGATGGGAATTGACTCCTATTATCTCGTCCGATGAATCTATTACTTCTAAGAGGCTGAAAGTTACATATTTGAAACGTAATCCTTATCTGGAATTTGCTAATCCACGCCCTATAACTTCTGCGTTGAGTGCGGTCGGAGGAGTGTTTCATACAAAAGAAGATAAAGTAAATTACCCTTATTATTGGAACGATATGAGTTTAGGATCTGGAGAAATTGTTGGTTCAGGTGTAGCCAAATGGTTAGGAATCGATGATATTTGGGGAGGAAAAAACAGATACTCAAAAGGAGTTGGATTACAAAGATTATTAACTGAGGCCGGAGGATTAGGTAATAAAGAATATGGAGGGTGGTCGTCTGCTTTATTTACAATGTTATTGCGTAATGATTTGGCTCGGACGGCAGATACAGACTATTATTATGTGCGAGGATATTTGAATACATCAATGACGGCAAAGGACATTATACAATACTGGTTAGACATCTTAAATGATTCAGAAAATCAAGTTATATTCGAAGATACCACTCAAAGAAAAGTGGCTCTATATAACGCTTATCGAATGTTTTCCGAATTATTGATGATGCAAAAAACCATTGATGATTTAACTCTATTTTGTAAATTAGGGATTTTGGGTAATGGCGGATTTTTGTCTACACTAATTATTCCAGATAGAGAAAATATTCCTGGTTACGAAGTAGAGGTTAGAAAGGAAGATGAATGGGAAGAATTGCGAGAGTTCATCACACAATATGTGGATTCTTCGGACTATAATCTTCAAGACCTCGTGGAACTACGCCCCATGCTTATTACTGAAAAAGGAGAACCATTTTTCCAGCCTCTATACAAAATGAACTGCAGTGACTTAGATTACGAAAAGTTATTAGAAGGTTTTCAAACTTTTGAAAAAGCCTATTATACTTTCATGTTAAAAGGACTCAATTGGAATCCGTTTAAAATAAAAATACCCGATCGTGCTGATGATGGAAAATCGATCAATATGGATGTTTTCAAAATATTACATTCTCCTTTCATCATAAATAGTAAAGAATGGACCGGTTCGATTATAGCCCAGCACCCTAAACATAACATATATGTTACCACACCGGCAAACAAACTAAAGGATTCACAATATTATGATCCTGGAAAAGTCGATGAAAGATCTTACTACAAATAATTACTCTAAATTACGCTCATCGGAAGATTTATATATGTGACGGTAACTCTTATCCATTATGACGCAGTTGGATATGCTTAGAAATCACTTTGCTCAAACACCTTCTATAACAGGAGTAGAGGCCGCTGCAGTGTATAAGATTCGTGCACTACCTCGCAGAATTAGCGATTTAGAGGCACAAGGATGGGTATTTGATAGGGCTTGGAGAACAGATACAGCCGGACAAAGATATAAGAAATATACTGTAATATCTACCCCATAAATTAAGGTAATTGAGATAAAGTAGGTGACTAAATATGATTCCAGAAAAGAGTATTAATAAACTTAAATCATCTGTGCGTTATGCGGTATTTGTAGCCATAATTTTAATGTTCTTTGCTTCTATGTTAGGTGGGTGCATTGCCAAAGATGCTGATAATTCCGAACCACAATCTCATGATACTTTGTGGGATTCCTACACTATTAATTGGAATGAATCCTATGAGTGGGCGAGTGTAATGGGAATGAGTTATCAAAATTCTACCTCAATTACTATAGACAATTCCTCTTTTATTAGTTTTAATTTTACTATGGAGGCTCGATTTGAACCCGTGCCGTTTAATCCAGAAGGTTATTTGAATTTTACTATCACTCGAAGTTCCGGCAATGATACAGACGGTATTATTGTTGTCTGGAGTGAAGAATGGAATGGAGAAAACAGTTCCATTATGACTGACAATATGTCTATGGTGATAATGCAATCTATAATTGAGAACGATACTATCGATTACGAGTTAAGTATTCGAGCGTTAGGTCGTGATTCTGGAATCAGTGGTGGTTCTCAAGACTATTTTATTACTACTATGCGAGTAGTCATTAGTCCTGTGGTTGGACCTATGGAGGAACCACATCTTAATTAATATAAATTCTATTATAAATTCTATTGGAGAGTGAAATTATGTCGGAATGGCCACGAGTAGACCAAATATTAGATATCATCCCACGCTATGCGTTAGTTATGTTCACTGGATTTTTAGGAGAATACAATACTGACTATCTAATGGATCAAACCGAAACTACATTAGTATTGTTAAATTTAAACTTAATATCGTGGGGTATTATGGTGGCTTCGGCGGGTGGCTTTCTAATAAACACAATTAGAATTTATCTAAAGGGCCGACCTAAAAAAGAAGAAAAGATAACTATTAGTGAACCAATTCAATTGAATTAAATTAAATTAAATTAACACTGGTGCAATTTATGGCGAAACGAAAGAATAAGACTACAAAATCAAACGATTCTAAATATTTAGAAAAGTTAGAAAAGAGTAGACAGAAAGCAATCAAACAAACCGAATACAACGCTAAATGGGGTTGGTTAGAAGATGTCGTATTATTTGGATTACTAACAATAATGATATCGTATGTAGTTTGGGCGGTGATATGATGGATCAAGAAAAGAAAAAATTAGTAGAAAATTATGTAGCCATGTGTGTCGCTCGTGGAATTGATGCTAATCGTGCTCGTAAATATGCTGAAGATTATTATGGAGTTTCTTCAGCAACTGGAGTGACGGCTAAAGTTCCCGAAGTATCTGGAGTTACTAAAGTTAATTCAGTTAATTCTAATATATCTAAGATATCTAAAGAGGAATTATCTACAGATGCTTTAAAGAATTTAGAGTTTAAAGAAAAAGAAATTTCAATTTCAAGTTCTTCTTCATCCGGGCGGATCCGGGATAAATTAAATAAGTTTGGAAAAGATTTTTGGCGGCCGATCTATGGAACAGTAGTATTACAGCCATTAGCCGTAGGTTGGGCATTGGCCACTGAAACTACCGCAAATACTTTCACCGACATTTATTGGAGCAATCTTGGACCTTTCACTATTATCGCCACCATATTTTTGATGCCCGCTTACGCACTCTATGAGCGAATCTATCCAAGGTCTTGAATACAAAGTAATATTTAAATAGGTGATAGGTCGATTCCATTAACGGAGTTGGTATTTTGCCTGAAGGTCCTGAAGTCAAACGCATTAGCGGTTCCGTAGCGAAGCGTATAGTCGGCAAAACTATTACAGATATAATCGGCTTAGATTCCAGATATGATTTACGAAATCCTTCTGCATCTCAAGTTAGGGATGATAAAGACGAATTTTTAGATGCAGTGGTTAATGGAGGGATGACGGTAGACGAAGTTAATTGTCATGGAAAATTTATTTATTGGAAGTTAACCGATAGTAGTGGCGAACTTTGGACAATATTCCACACTTTAGGAATGGCTGGAACTTGGAGATTTAGTCAAGCAAATAATCATTTACTTATGCAATGGGAATTCTCAGATGGCTCCAAAATTTGGTATCGAGATGGAAGACGCTTTGGAACTTTCAAATTTTTCAAGGGACCTTCTGGCAGAGATCTTTTGCAGAAAAAGATTTCTAAAGATTTAGGTCCTGATTTGTTGGCCACACCCAGCCCAACTTTGGAAAAGTTTTCTGAGGTCCTTCAAAAGGGATCCCGATCCAACTGGACACTGGCAAAAGTTTTAATGAATCAAAAAGTAGTGGCCGGAATCGGTAACTACTTGAAAGCAGAAATTCTTTTTGAAACTAAATTATCTCCGTATACTACTGTGAATCAACTTAGCCCTACCGACATAGAAAATCTGTATCATGCTTGTATCAAGCATATTCATTCCGCTTATGCTGCCAAAGGAGCCACAATTAAAAATTATGTTTTACCAGACGGGAGTCCTGGAGGTCACCAATATAATTTTAAAGTATATGCTCAGAGAAATTGTCCGGCAGGACATACTGTTCTTCGAGAAGAAACCGAAGATAAAAGAACGACTCATTTTTGTGCCACTTGCCAGAGTGTTCCAAAACCAAAATCGCAAGAAAAATTAAAAATTAGTGTGCCCTTTGCAGGAAGCAACTATTGTATTTAAAAAAATAAAATTAAAATTTAACAAATTAAACTGAGGAAGTAAGGAGGGTCTTTGAGTATGACTATGGAAGAAGGAATCGCTTGTGGAGTAGGATTAATTTCGATAGGTATCGGAACTTATATTTTGGAACACTTCTATGCTAAAACTAAAAACAAATAAAGGTGAATAATTTATGAATATCGGAATAATTGGAGATGGGCATTTAGGAACTCTGCTTCGTGAAAGGCTTTCTATTTCTCGTCCAAACGTGTGGACTATTAATCGAAATCGTTGGGTTACTGAAGGAGCACACTTCGTTCAAAAAATGGATTTATTATTAATTGCAGTTCGTCCTGCGGATTTGCCAGCAGTAATGTTCACCATAAGAGGAAATGCAGACAAAACTCCAATAATTTCTTTTGCCGCTGGTGTAAAATATGAAGATTACAAGTATAAAAATCTTTATCGAGCCATGACCAACATCGGAATTTCTCGTGGAAAGGCAGATACTATGGTGCTCTTACCAGAACACATCACTAAAGGTTTGATGGAACCGAAATTTTCGAACTGGACTGATTTTGCTAATGTTCAAGAAATTCTTTTTGAGTTAGGAGATCTGACTATAGTGGGCAATGAGGATGAACATTTATTAGAGATTCACACCATTATTGCGGGTTCTGGAGTTGCATTTGTGGCTCACTTACAGCAAATTTTTCAAGAATGGGCTATTGGAAAAGGGATGCAATCTGATATGGCTGCCGATATTGTCGCAAAAGTTTTTTCAACAACTTCAGAATTAATTTATGACGAAGAAATTCCAGTGCAAGAAATAATTGATGAAGTCGCCACTGCTGGTGGAACGACTGCTGCGGGGCTTGAAGTTTTAGAAGGCAATAATCCAGAATATGAAGCCAATCCTGGCGACACCATTGAAGATTTGCTTAATGACGCTTTCGATTTCGCTATTAAGCGAAATAAAGAAATTTCAGAGGATGGAGCAGATCTATGATTGGAAAAAATAATATTTATGATCCAAACACCACTTTGGAAACCATGACTAAATGCTGTCGGCCTACCTGTGACCGATATATTAGCCAACAAGGAGGCAATCGAATGAGCCAACCATTTTTTAACGACCACTGCTCTCTATACTGTTGGAAAATTAGTAGTGTGCCCTCGATTATTTCCTATGCAGAAAAATTGGTTGCACAAGACCCACTTAAGCCTAATCCACCTATTGAGCATAACTGTGAATGTTGTGGATCCAAATTTACGCTCAATTATGCTCACAACTGGGCTAATCAAATTTTTTGCTCCAAAGAATGCCAGCATAAAACTTATTCTGGAAAGAGAATTAAGCATACCATTAAAATATTACAATTTTTAAAGACAAAGCAATTAATTGATTCGACATCCTCAGTTTTGACTGGTTCAGATAAAACTTATGAATCAGAATTGCGGGCCGGAAACCATACTACTCCTATCCCTACTGGCTGGACTGCTGCCGAAATTAGTTATAAATTAAATAGTGTTCATCCTACTCTGATGCTCACACCTGGAGGAGTGGTGCAAAGAATTCTGCCTTTATTGGCAAAAGGTTATATTTGTAAGGTGCCCAAAAAATCTGAGTGGTCGAGAGAACCTACCCAATATTATTTTAATCCC
>Ga0194024_1000107_pt1 | contig 15670 bp, 13 predicted proteins | sample IW13Sep16_MG_FD_140337 | JGI IMG/M metagenome (GOLD analysis project Ga0194024, IMG submission 140337) | Freshwater microbial communities from the Broadkill River, Lewes, Delaware, United States - IW13Sep16_MG | ecosystem: Environmental > Aquatic > Freshwater > River | place: USA: Delaware...
ACTGAAACTGCTAATCAAACTGAAACTGCTCCTGTTAATCTAAATGTTGTTTCTAATCAAACCGATACTCGTGATCAGACTGTTACTAATCAAACAGTTACTGCTAATCCAAGTGCTACTACTTCGGGTGGAGCAGGATATGGAGAAGAAACCCAACTAGTAGACTCGTTCCTCGCTAACGCACAAAAACACAACAAGACCGTCATGGGTAATATAAATTCTATAGAGGATATAAATGAAAGTTTGAAAAAGAAATTAATTAAATCTTACCTCAAACACAATAACAAGAACATCATGAAAAAAATAAAACAATTTGAAAGAAAATACACCAGAAATGATAGACAAGATTTTCTAGGTTTCTAGTTTTTTGAATATTTAAATTGCAAATATATGCAGAAATACAGGATATGTAAGGTCAAAATGCTGTATGCAATGGTGTCAATGTCGTATTGGGACTGTATTGTTTTGCTGCCTTCACGGACATTGTTTTGAAGAAATACCATACATTTGAGGAAACCGAAGGTGATAACAGACAATAGGAATGTCATCATCATGTTCTCACTGTTTTCAACATAAACAACATCTTTGATCTGTTCGACCATTGCGGGTTTATTCACAACAATGTTTAGGTCATGTTTCAACTGGTCGTTTATTTCAGTCAACTCGTGCACAATATTTTTCAAATATTTGTTTTTGTTTTTCAAGTATTTCTTTTCGTCTTTCAGTTGTTTCTTTTCTTTTTTCAGATACAGTTTTTCCTTGATGTGCTTACGCACATTGGATTGCATCTTCATAAAGTCTTTGTAGTTCATATTCGCAGATTGGATATAAGTGTGCGTGTGTGCTGCACCAATCTGTTCGTATAATAAAGTTTTCTTGTTTTTACAATAAATTTTATCAATTTTTTTTGATTGGTAATATAAAATGAAGTGTTTAGTCACAATGAAATGTTTAGTCACCCTATTATTATTACTTCTTATCGGCACAACATTGTGGTATTTTAACAAAAGTGAGCATTTTAACAATGCACAATTAGTAGACATACAAACCAATAACACGACACCTACAAATCAGGGATTAGCGGGGTTCTCTTCCTCAACAACAAATATTGATAACATACAAAGAAACCAAAAATTGATTTTTAAACTGTTTATGAAAGAAGTTGAAATTAACAACGAAGCGAAGGAAGTTTTATTAATGAAAGAAAATGACATCTATCCTTTTGAGTTTTTAATAAAAAATCTGGACGAAATGGAAGTAAATTTGCAAAACAAAATAATAAAAAACAGCGATCCTTTATGTGCTGACTTTTTGAAAAACTATTGTATCGATGATGCTATTGAACCAAAGTCGAATCCAAGTCTATATAACATTTCGAACGCAGACTTTGTTTATAAATTAGATCATTGTTTCGATGTTTGTTTTCCATACGATATTGAAGATATTCGAAAATACAGAAAATTATTGTATGACACTTTGTTCGATATATTATTGCGATTTGGTGTTTTAAAAAACATAGACGGGGACATGAATGATGATACGAACAAGAATAAATACCATTATTTAATCAATAATAACAACGAAGATAGTTTAATGATCGATTTCGATATGGAAGCTTTCTCTAGACAGTATTCCAGATACGATGATTTTGTGCTCGAAATAGTAACTTTACTTAAAATTGTAAATCTAACTAATCAAAAGTTGATTTCATTCAAAAATATAGAGAATGATAAAAAATCGTTTATTAAAAACAATTTTATAAAAGAAAAGTACAAACAATTTGCTCCAATTGATGAAGAATCCTAAAAATATATTTTTATATAAAAGACATGATTTCAAAAGTTTTTTTGTGTATATTCTTCTTAAGCATTTTATTGAATATGTTAAAAACAGAACATTTTTCCGAATATCATGGATTGATACAAAATATCTACGACAAATTCAATACATATTATAAAAATCAGATTTCAAAAAAAAAAACACAACTTTCAAAATACACAAAAGTTATTGATGAAGAGATCAATAACTATAATGAAGATTTCTGCAAAAACTATTCTAATTTCTATAAGCTAAATTTTGCCAAAACTTTTGTCGACAACCAAAAAACCTACATGGTTCCGGATACATACAAAGGGGGGTCTTTTTCCTCTGAACGAAACGAATGTGTACATCCATCCGATCCCATGTTTAAACCGACATTAGATTGTAGTAATAAGTTTCTCTGTAAAAGTGGTTTACTAGTATCGGGGCAAAATATTATAAAAGATAACAAGGAGTCTTGTGTATATGAATGCATATAATCTTTATTTTTCTAATTTATAATTAATATTATGAGTTTACTAACAGTTTTATTATTATTAATTTTATTAATTCTGTTATTTGATTTGAGTTTCCAAAAGAAAGAAGGATATACTACTACAGCGAATGATTTTAGAACAGCACAATATATAATCAATGAAGAACAACTTAATTCCACTGTAAATGCTATTCACCAAAACAAAAATTTGAATGATGAAATCGACCGTGACATTATTAGTAAAACAAAAAGTTTAAATGACCACATCTGTTCAAGTGCTATCTTTTATGATTATGAGAACATTGACGACCAATCAATAAGTTACAATAAAGGAATGATAGTTAAACCCAAAAAAATCACAGGATTTTCTAAAGCAGGTTCTCAATATAGCGTTATTGGAATAAACGATATTTACTCCAAATGTCAAGCAAACATCCACTTATCCGATGAAGTTAATTGTTCTAATTTAAGTGCGAAAAATAACTTGTTTAGAAGTTGTTTTGATTTTAATGGTAGTAATATAGATTTGGGAGAAGGAGAAATCGTCAAGGATGAAAACGGCCATGAAATGTGTAAATTTAGCAAATGCGCTAACAAATGTGCAGTTCAATCAAGATATTGTTACACCTCTAACAACACCGATGGTTTTATTCGTGAAAAAATATTCATGGATAAATGTGATTTTCCTATTCAAAACAATTGTGTTTTGTTGGATCCCAATAACGAGTATTTTAAAAATGAAATAATAGATCTGTGTCCTTACAAAACATATTATTATGTATATGACTCCAATGGAACTAATAATGCCCGAGACTTGCAGTTCTACGATAAATCTGTAGAACTGTTGGAGGACGGGACAACATACAAATGTTTGTACAATATTCAAGAAGAACACGAACCAAACAATACATTTGATTCTTTAAGTGATATGTTGAATATATGTAGTTTAAGTAATTTCCAATCTAATTTACAATGTTATAGTCATGTGGAAAATCAAACATACATGTATAATAAAGATTATCCTTATGATCAAATTAAATGCAGATATTATCCAAAAGAACCATGTTTCTTTCCAATGACCGATAAGAATAACAGTAACATTCTTTGTGAATATAATTCATATGACAGTGCATCAAAAGATTGTATGTTACCAATTTCATGCACAAAATCAAGATATACAGCATACTCGGAAAAACATATCGGATCGACTAAAACAGATACCTATGATAGACACATCATTCACGGTAATCTTCAAGAAGAAATCATTGATGGTAATCGATATTTATCCTGTGTATACGACGATTCGGTAACATTCGCCACGAATACAGAAAACTTTATCGCTGAACCCCAATATTTTGATAATATAACATGCAGCAATTTAAGATGCGGTCAAGGTATAATTAACGATTTACCAAATGGTCAAGTGCAGTGTGTTTTCCATGACTGTCCGTCCGATGATTTAATTCACACTAACAATAAATTATCTAAATCTCTTAATCGATTGTCCAAATTACAAGCTTCAAAAAAGGTTGCTGAAAATAAAATTGACGAATTCCAAAAATTACAAGATGCAATTAATAAAGATAAACAATACATCAAAAAACAACAATATATGCTAAACGATCAAGAGGAACAACTATCCGATAAAATAATTCGTAATTCGTCTAGATTAGATGCTTTTAAATCCATTGATACCACTTTACGAAGAAAAATCAACAACACAAGTAAATATATCAACAATTTGAAAAACAGTATTAATAAGCAAACATATATATACGAAGAAACGCCAATTGTTGAAGCATTCAGTTCCGAAGATAATTTTCAAGCTTCTATTCATCAAGCAGAACTCGCAATTAAAGAAAGACAAAAGCAAGCCGATTTAGAAAGACAACAACAAGAAAATTTAAAAATAAAACAACAGATTGCAAGTTTAAATGAACAAACTAAAATATTAAGCCATAATCAAGAAATTAAAAATGATAGAATCCAAGAAGAACAAATAAATGAACAGTTAACGAAAACACATCAACAATTAGACAATTTATTACCACACGAACAATGGGCAACCATAGAAAATATATCAATTAACCAATATAATCAAAGTGAAGTTATTAAAAACAAAGTTGACAAACTTCGACAAGAGTTATCTGAAATAGAAGAAGAGTATGAAGTAATTTTAGATGCTGAAAAAAAGAAAATAGAATATCGTAACAATGATGTAATGTTTAATGAATTAGTTTTATCGAATTTGTTAACAACGATAAACAACGAAGACAACACTTTAAAAAATGGTCTTGTAACACTTACTAAATGTAACAAAGATTTAAATCCCAAAGACTTTTTGCAATGTGTAATGCAATATCTAAAAACCACAAAAACCCGCATTGCTGAAGTTGAAAGAGAAAACGAAATTGCTGCTAAAGCCGTGATCGATGCAAATACAAAAGTCGTTACTACTAAAGCCACGATTGAGGCAAAAGCAAACGCTATTGCTACCGAACTTGCTACTGTTAAAGCTTCTGCTGCTAAAGTTGCTGCCGAACTTGTTGCTACAAAAGCTGCTGTTGAAAAAGCCGCTGCTGAAAAAGCTGCTGCTGAAAAAGTTGCTGCTGCTAAAGTTGCTGCTGCTAAAGTTGCTGCTGAAAAAGCTGCTGCTGAAAAAATTGCTGCTGAAAAAATTGCTGCTGAAAAAATTGCTGCTGAAAAAATTGCTGCTGAAAAAATTGCTGCTGAAAAAATTGCTGCTGAAAAAATTGCTGCTGAAAAAATTGCTGCTGCTAAAGTTGCTGCTGCTGAAAAAGCTGCTGCTGAAAAAGCTGCTGCTGAAAAACAAAACTTAAATACAACGACTAAATCGATATTATTTCCTATTTCGACCAATGAATACAATATCAAACGAGAAATCAAATATAATAATAGAATGTTTTCGTATTATCTGGGTAGAAAATGTGAGAAAAACTTAACAGCAAACAGTTTAGTAAAAAACACTTTTGGTTCACCGGTAGAAGGCACGCAAGAATATTTACCAAATAATGATATTGCTGTATTCGATGCTAATTTTAAGGGTATTAAATTAAATACAAACCAACATCCCGGACAACAAATTGGAGATAAATTTTCATTCCATCACAAAGAAAATAATAAATATGCAATTAAAAATGAAGTAATACACAAATGGATCAAAAACTCGACTAATCGTATTAGTTATCGCGAAGGTGCATCACTAAAATTTTATGAACCATCTATTAATTATGTAGACACGGAAACGGATGCAACGGTATATGATATAGAATTAATTGATGCAAACAAATTTAAAATTAACTTCGGTCATGGTGGCGAAAAATATGTATATTTCATTGAAGATGCAGATACAACTGTTGAATATGATAGAGGATATTACACATGTAACAAAAAATATGAAACATCTGGAACTCCACTCGCAGAATCAACAGATCTACTTTATACCATAGGAAAATCTATTCGTGATAAAGTAAACTGTGAAACCAATACAAATCCAGTTATTCTCCCCGATTACCCGGTTATCACGAGAATAAGTAACGAGAAAGCTATCGTTAATATAGCATTCCAATGCGGTGTAAAATTGGATTGGATAATTGTTCCATCTAAAGACAATTGTGTAATCGATACAATAGATAAGTTTAGACGACTTTATCAATCACATACAATAGCATTACGCGATCATGGGATTCCTAACTGTGAATTAAAACATTTCGGTTCAACGAACTTGAATCAAACTGTTGAATACAATCTTACATTCAATAATTTGTTACAAAATGAACAGTACAAGTTATATTTGAAACCAATACGACAGTTGAATAACACCGAATCTTTCTTTGCATTTAATATTCCCTTCGAAGTTTCTTCAATAAACGAAACAGTTTCTACATCGATGGATACAATAACTCCGGAAATGATTAAAGTATGTGCAGATAATCGTTCCTTAGAACCACTAACATTACATAATGTCAATAGTTTTCCTTTAACAATCATGTTTGGAAATTCTAATAAAACTATAAATATTACAAAACTTGAAGCGACGAAAATTGAAAATTCTATTAAAATATCATACACTACTTCTGAACTTATAATTATAAGATGGGTGATTGTTCCGATAGAATCTGATAAAATGAATTATTTTATAGAGCATCAATGTAATATTATTCCCGCGTCTCCTTGGCTTTTATCAGAAAGTTTTGGAACGAAACGTCTATATAAAGAAGGGTCATTCACAATATATAATGTTGCACAAACATCATATAACTTATATTTTACATGTATGTCAATTAATGCGGAAAGTAACTTTATGATTTACAAATTAAATATTCCGTAGATTTTAACGAATAACCAATGTCATTCCATGACTACTTTGCACGATTTATCCAGCCTCATTTTAGTATAAATCTTCTTATCAAACATATCTTTGATAACCTTTCCTGTTTCAACAATTTCCGGGTTCAAATCTTGATTGAACATGGGCAGTTGGTTTTTATCCATCATCATTGTCATATATACGATCTGTTGTTCTTGAGTTAGTTGTGCCAATACATGTCTATTGATATTTTCCATTCAATATGAGTATATATACACTTGTATTTTTGTGTTTTAAATGATTTATAACCAACTTAAATCTTTTTTCAAATTCATTTTATAACAAAAATAACAACTATCAAACGATGTTCGCTTCAACAACACACCATTTTTTTCAAAATGCATTCTATGCTTCGGTATGATAATCTGTATCTCGTTTCCAAATGTCTCCTTTAAATACTGGGTAAACATGGTGGATGCGGGCATAATGATTATGAAGGGTTTGTCAATTTCCTTCAATCGTTTCAATATTTCTTTTTTCTTCGAAAATGGTATGTTGGATATGATCATATCGCATTTCTCAATGATTTTGTTGTTTTCGTCAAAAAAATCTACATTGCTTTGGATCACGGTGCATCCGAGATCACTTAATATCGTTCCTGATTTACCGTTACCATAAAACGCCTCCCATACAACAGTATCTTTATGTGGTAAATATTCCTTGATGTTCTCCCATAGTTCTTTTGGGGTATAATAATCGTCATCGTTCTGCAATTGACTCCAAATCATTTCTTTTATTTTTTCGTACAATTAAAAAAATTGAAATAAAACACTATTAAACATTATTCACACTAATCTTATAATATGATCACCAAAATATTTCATATCGCCGATGTTCACATAAGAAAAGGTAACTATTTCGATTCTAGATACATTGAATATTCAAATGTGTTTAACAAAACCATTCATCATATCAAATCCATGTACATAAAGGATCAATCGATATGTGTGATATGTGGCGACATATTCCATCACAAATTGCAAATCTCATCGCATGGTATCGTTCTGTTCTACAAGTTGATTCACGGTATTGCCGATATGATGCCTGTTATCATTATTCAAGGCAATCACGATCTTATTCAAGAGAACGATGACGAAAACAATGATATGATCAAAGCTTTATTAGACAATCACAAACACCACAATATCTATTACAAAGATTCCACATGCTCGTTCGATATGGAAAACATTCATTTCGGTTTGGTATCCATTAGAGATATGTTGAACAAAATGTCCGGATCCGGATTGGTGGACGACCTACCACCATTCCCCGAAACGAATCCTAATAAACTCAATATTGCTCTCAGTCACGCCACGGTTCAAAACTGTGTGCTTCACAACTACACAAAAACAACATGTGGTATCCCACTCGAATGGTACAAAGAGTACGATGCTGTGTTATTTGGTGATGTGCATCTTCAGTCTGTGAAATACAACAAAAAACATGATATTTACTATGGATACCCTGGGTCTTTAGTACAACAAGACTTCGGCGAAAGTATTTTCAATCATGGTTTCTTAGTTTGGAACATTTGTGTAAAAACAAACAAATTGACCAATATTGAAAAATTTCATGTTCACAACAATATAGGTCGCACCAATGCTAAAATACTGAACAACGAAGTGTATATCAACGCTCAGAATTATGTAACACTGAACGAGTTTTTAGAACACGATTCCAAACCGAGCGAGCTACATATTCGTCTGTACTGTAAAGAGAACAGTTCGACCATCAGGCATAATATAAAAACAGAACTTGACAAACACAATATCAATGGTCATATCGATATTGTAAGTGCCAACCTTCTAAACCAAGACTGTGACTCCTTGTCAAACATCAATGTATCGTCCCTAAACTCAAGCAACATCATCATTGAGTTCTTCAGAACACACGGAAATCAAAATATTTTGAACAAAAACGCCAATTGGGAAAAGTATTTTGAATCCAACAATTCTACATTGTTAATGTTTGAAGACGATATACCCGACGACATCAAATCGAAAGTGATTGAAAAAAATACGAAATTAGGCAAGCATTTAGATAATATCCCATCCACTTTCAATCACAAACAAAACACCATCCAAATCAACAAAGTCAAATTCGATTGGCTCTTATCCTTTGGTAAAAACAACGAATTTAACTTCACAAACAACAAAATTTGTCTTATCAATGCACCAAACGGATATGGTAAGTCGGCTTTCTTCGAATGTGTCATTATCGGTCTATTTGGGGAACCCATTCCCTCTCGATACAACAAATCATCCGCGTCATCCATTATTAACAAACAAAAACCACACAACTCTGCAGATTCAAACATCGCTATCGAATTTAGTGTGAACCATATTAACTATACCATCAAACGACACTTTTACGAAAAACAGACGAAAAACGAACCTAACCGATTGCAAACACTCAAAGTGGAACTTTACGAAAATGAGTCATTAATTAAAACATCATCCAAACTAGTGAACAAATGGGTCAACGAAAATGTTTGCAGTATTCAAGACTTCCTTCTGTCCACCATGGTTACCCAAAACTTCGATAACGACTTCTTCAAACTAAAAATGGCTGACCAAATTGAACTCCTTGATAATGTACTTCATATGGACAAGGTGAATCACATCTCAAATCTAATGAAAGAATCCAAAAAAGAATACAAAGACCTTAAAAACCACATCGATACATATATTAACGCCCTCAAACCATCACGCGTGTTCAATCAAGAAGATTTTGATAAATTGGTATGTCGTCATAAAAGGGTATCTAATGAATTAAATAAATTTAAAAATATTTTTAACGATATTAATATTCCAATTAACAAAATTACAAATATCAATGACAATATCGTAAAACCAGACAAATCTCTAGAAGAAATATTGTCCATTGAATGTAATATCACAAAACAACTTAATGTCCTAAATGTAGAACAACATGACACACTGTTTAACACATTCGATCTCAGTGTAGAACAGTTCTTGCACGAAGACTTTGTCGGAAAACCCTCAAAATTATTGAAATTTAACAAACAAAACTCTGTCGAAACACTCATTCATAAACTCAGAGATTTGCATGATAAATACGATTACCTGCAATATACATTAAACAACTTAATTTCTACTAAACCAGTAGAGGTGAGTGAAACAGAGGAAGATTATGAATCATTCAACAGCAAATTAATTAAATTTAGAAAAAAATGTAAGCGATTTGATATTCAAATTCCAAATGAACCAGATTTCAATATCAATGATATTCGAAATAATTTGAATCAAAATTTAATTAATTTGTCTAACGAAGAATTGAATGAAATGTTAACTTTATCTGAACAGAAAGAGTCTATCGGTGACCACCAATACAATCCAGAATGTTGGGCGTGTCAACAAAATTTTCAATCAAACGAATCTATCGATATAACCGCGGTTCTTGAATTTAGAGAAAAAGAACAACAAGTCAATCAATGGAACAATTATGTTAAGAATAAAACGAATATTGATACTCTTAATCAATTAGAAGAAGAAAACAAACATTGGTTGAATAGTTTACCACAAATCAGGGCATTTGGAAAATGGAAAACCGAACATACGGATGTTCTTTCAAGAATGTCCGCGTTAAAACAAGAAATCATTGACCAGCAGTACATTTTGGAACAATCATTTGAGTATCAACAAAAGTGTAACGAAGCATATCATTTGTATAAAGAATTAGATAAATATGAATTGGAAAAACGATATTTTATGAATGAAAAATTGAAAGCAAAATATAACATTGAACGCTTCGAAAATCATGAAAAAGAGCTATTAATTCAAATTGCCAAATATGAAATTATTCGTAACCAAGAAACAGAATTCAATAGAAACAAAGTCGTACTTGAAGATTTAATCAATTCATTAAATGATAAAATAGAACTGTTCAATCACTTTGTAGACACTTTCAAAGTATATAAATCTTGGATTTATAACGAAAAATTGTTACCCGCCATCGTCAAACAAACCAACGTTATCCTCAACCATATTTTTACAAATCGCTTGCTAGAACTGAGATTCAAATTTATTGACAACAATGTGTTGTTCACCGTGATGGACGAAAACAACGAAATCAATATCGAAAAGTTATCTGGGGCACAATCCTTTGCAGTCAGTTTATCCTTTCGATTGGCTTTATCGTCTATAGGTATCAACAAATTCAGATGTAACCAACTGTTCATTGATGAGGGTTTCTGTAGTTTCGATCAAAAGAACCTTCTCAATGTGCCAATATTGATTAAAAATTTGAAAAATTTGTTCAACGAAATTATATTAGTCACTCATCTCGAGGAAATCAAATCGTGTGCAGATTGTGTAATTAACATTGCTCGAAACAAAGGAATTAGTACTATTCATCATTAATTTTCTCTCTATCTATACCAAACAGCAAAATGCCAAGAGATGCTATCGAAGAGATTAAGAAAAGACATATTAGAGCTCTTCAAAAAGGACACAAAAAAACAATATCCCAATCAGTTATCGATAAATATAACTGGACGGTTGATGAACTAAGCATTTTAAAACCTTTCATTAACAGCAACAAACCGTTCGAAATGAAAAATACATCCATCTCTAACAATGTGTTCACAACAAATGAAATCTATAAACTACTTGATCAGTTCGTAGAAAACAAAACAACTCTGAAAAATTATCGTTCTCGGGTCAACGCGCTGAATAAACTTCTAAAGGTTCAAAACGAACAGTTTTCTGATATATTTTTAGATGTCCAAGCGTTGAGCAAAAAAATCATCGATAAATATGCAGATCCCACTGCATATTTCGGTTTTCTGTTGTTCGTGCTCAGCAAAAGCCAAAAACTCCTGGATATTGCAACATCACATTACAACAAAACAAAAGAAACAAATACTACCGATGATGTCTTTGATATATTGAAAACACAATTCAACAATTACAAAAACACCCAAATTGTAAGTCAACTGAAAGACAGAAGGAAGGACCTGAACTACGAGGCTGTTTACAAAAGCATTTTCAAAAAAGAAAACGAACTCAACATATCTCAATACGCGTCAACACGCCATCTCATCTCTGTGATGTACACTCACGCCTTGTATGATGAGAAGGATACCATTCATATCAATCCGCGTAATTATTTCCACTGTGTTAAACTGGTAAACAAAGATGATGATATGGACGAAGAAAACAATTTTTACAATATCGATACTGGAAGACTGTTACTCAACGATTATAAAACATCAGGGATATACAAACCGTATGATGTAATATTATCCCAAAAGGTTCAAAAAATAATCAATGATTCAATTGATAAGAACGAACGAACATACTTGATCGAAAAAGAGAAGGGAGGCACTATGGCACCTAACTCCTTGAGTGAAATGGTTCAACGCGTTATGGGACACACCATCGATACCATACGCAAGTCCATCGAATCGTACGAGATCAATGTAAAAAAAACTAGCAGAGAACATCTAGCGTGGGTTTCGAGACATACCATCATTACACAAGAAGTATCTTATCTTGCACAAACTACTCAATACGCTCATCATTAACATATTCCTTCATTCTCTTCAGAAAAGCGTTATATTTCGCAAATTGTTCCTTTGTGTTAATAACCAACTTACCTTTTACTATGATTTCATCGAAGAGTTCCCTGATTTCTTTGCTGTTTATATAATCGTCCATATATATATTTTTTGTTCGATTGGTATTATCCAATTGCTTCGTATCAAATTTTTTTTGTTGCGTTAATTTTTAAATAAACGATATTCCTTAACATATCTACATCTCTCGTATCCTTCTTACTTTTGTTTCTGTGTTCAAAGACAATTTTATGTACTTGTTTGTATATCGCTTCTTCTGGTTTGTTGCTCTTCAATAATTCTTTGACATCTTGTTTACCTTGATTTGCTTCAAAAATGCTTCGCAAAAAGTTATTATTATTATTATGACTATTCGCACCGCCATTTGTTTGTGTTGTTTGTTTAAGTTCTTCATACATATCGGTTTTTTCGTAACATTGTGCCACACTTCTATACATGAAATCGAATATAATGGTTTTGATAAAAGATATTTGTTGGAAAGGAACCGTTTGTGCATCATACCAAACATTCAAAACATTATTGAACGCTTTTCTCGATTCAAGCATGGCATCGTTTATACACTGGTTAGCACTGTCTTTTCTCAAATCTGGATTTTCTTCATCAATACACAACATATAGGACAACGAGTCTAAATCCATATTCATAAGAACTTTGTATATTTGGGGTTCAAAATACGCAATGATCATGTATTTTTCACAAACAATGTAATACATAATACATCCCATCGCCCACATATCACGATAATAGTCTTGTTGGATGTTTTCTAAAATCAAAGGATTTGAAAACATTAAGGTTCGTTGGTACAATGTGTCACCATATTCAATTAAATACATTTTGTTCCTATTTTCAGGTTTTATAGATACCGAAGCACCCATGTCTATAAATTTTATCATCCAAAATGATTGGTTTTCGATCATTTCTTTCTTGATACCTATGTTTTGGGGTTTTAAATCGTTATGACAATACCCAATTCTCAAATGTAAAAATTTTAACGCTTCTATCAATTTACGAATCAACAGCAACTTAGCATCGAACAGTTGTTTGACATCAGTGATTCTTTTATTCATTAATTCAACATATTTATCCAATGTCACAACCTTCTCCATGACAATGTAGTTTGGAGCATTTCCCACACTTTCTTCAAAAGGCAAAAATATCTCCGCAACATATTTATATTTTTCACCTTTTTTAAATTTTGTATTATTGTATTTAACATAACCAATTTCTCCTTCTAAATCATCATACTTGTCAACAATCTTCAACACCTTATCATTAGAATCACATAAGTATACCTGACCATGTGCACCCGAACTTATCGGCAGTTCGCCTTTTGTTTGACATTGTTTTACATTGCTTTTACATCCTTGTTTTTCACCTGTTGTCTCATTATAAATGTTTTCGCAATATTTATATACTTTCACCTCCATATCATTAAAATGAAGAAATATATTTTATTTAAATTTTAAGTTATTTATTTAATTGAAGTATGAATCGAAGACTTTTTCTTTTGAGTCAACCAATGCTTTATAAGAACAATAAATCGACCCCAAAAGTCATTCCGGCGAGCACAAGACAAGTGAATCCGAATGATACAATATTCACCTCACAAAACGGTAAGTTAACTATTACATCAATATACGATGATTACGGTTCTTGTGTGGCGGTCACGAATGAAACAAAATGGGAAGACCCTGTTACGAATACTGTTATGAAAAAACTGAAAAGGGATCTGTATATATTAGAACCAGATTACATGTGATTGATAAATTATTGTTTTTATATATCAATAATGATAACTAGCATTAAAAACAATCGAAGGATATTTTCAAATACATGTCGTGTATACATGTGCAATTATTTTTATAATCACGATAAGGCGTATAGTTTGTTAAAATGGATCGACAATGTAATGAACGAGTTGAAACATTATGTGGAAGAGATTTACATACCCAATTTAGAAGAAGATACAGACGAACACGGTTTTCCTTATTTCAAATTATACAGTAAAAGATACAATCAAATTGTGAAATATGAAGTGTTCGTATTTTTTGGGAATATAAACACCTTAAACAAAGAAATATTACTTTTGTATAATAAATTTATATTTTTGAAAAAAGATGTGTTGCTTACAGAGAAGTATAAGACTTGTTATTGGGGTATTATGGAAGGAACATTGTTAACTGGATCAGTGTGTATAGAATTGATAAACAGACTATTCGACGAGTTTTGGGTCGGTAGTCAATTCGTAAAAGAAACTATTAACAAATATAATATCCAATCAATTGTTATACCGAATGGGATAAATCATAATATATTCAAATCAAATCAGAGTCTTCTGAATCATCAGGTTTGTAAGATATTGTGTGTTGCTACCGATGTTCCCCGAAAAAATCTAGACTTACTAATAAATTGTTTCAAAAAGGTGAATCATATATATCTCATTTTAAAGACAAACACAGATCGATTCAAGAATGTCCAATCCAATATTATTACGATCGAATACGATATTCCTGATGAAAAAATGGCAGAGCTGATTAATCAATGTCATTTTGCAATTAATGTTTCCATTTCCGAAGGTTTTGGTTTACCGTTATGTGAAGCCATCGCTTGTGGTAAAATGATAATAGCACCCTATTACGGAGGAATTAAGACATTCGCTGACACAAATCATGTAATACCGATACCGTATGAAATAACCGATTATTCTACTCGGTTTCACGACTTTTTCGGTGAAGGAATATGTTTGAAAGAAGATGATGTTATTCAATCTGTTCTAAACGCATATAAACTTTACCAATTACAAAAGTTACCGTCAATTACTTTGAATCCAATTTTTTTTTGGGAAAATATAGTTAGAAGTGTAGTTATATGAATTAAAAAAAAAATTGATAGAAATGATTGACTTTCGAATTATAAATTTTACAAATCGAAATTGAAAAATAAAGACAATGGACTGTTTAATGAAACAACTTTATACATTTGTATTACCACATCTCAATCAGCAAAATATTAATGAAGGAATGGAGTTATTGTTTAAAATTTCCCAGCAGATGAACAAACTGGATGCTAACATTCAAATACTCAATACAAGGAATTCACATTTGAACGATGAAAACAAGTTTTACAAAAGTCAAATTGTTGAACACATTAACAAATTAAATACAGAGTTGTCAAAACTAGATAACACGAATATAACTAATTTACTACAAATGACTAAATATCAACTGGAAGAATTAAAGTCTACCAGAAATGTTGATCCAACCAGATACTGTAAATCGTTAAAATCGTTATGACCAAAACAATTTACAACAACATAAATATGTTGTTTTTTACGGACATGTATCGTTGTCCGTTACAACTATATTTTTATTATATAGTTGCTTTA
>Ga0194024_1000109_pt1 | contig 15523 bp, 18 predicted proteins | sample IW13Sep16_MG_FD_140337 | JGI IMG/M metagenome (GOLD analysis project Ga0194024, IMG submission 140337) | Freshwater microbial communities from the Broadkill River, Lewes, Delaware, United States - IW13Sep16_MG | ecosystem: Environmental > Aquatic > Freshwater > River | place: USA: Delaware...
CTCCACCCACCCCTCTCCCATTCGTCGTCTTCCTACATGGATTCTTTCTATTTTCGTGTCTTATAAGGTTCAGTTGTCTATTGGTAGTGTACCCGCAGTGTTTGCACTCGTATATCATTTAATGCACCATAACAAATAAATTTTAAATAAAAGAAGATATACTCAAATCGTTTACTCATTACACTGACTACAATATATAAACCGATATTATGAAGTAACTAAAAAGTATTCCTATAAAGAAATCAAACTCAATAAATTATAAATGAGCAGGCATCAGGAAGTAGAAAAAATATAAATTGGAAAATAATTTTAGAAAATTGCGAATGCCTAAGGGATAAAAAAAATAAAAATTCAAAATCAATCGCAAATGGTCAATTTTACAATAATTCAAATATAGTATGTTCAAGAATCCTCAACAATTTCATCAATATTGATAAGTGTACCGTCATAAAGTTTATATATATTGTTTAGTTTGTTAATATCCTGAATGAAACAGAATATATATATGAAACTTATAATATTAGTCGAAGTAGTATGGAATATCAACAAAAAAAGGTTAATTAAATGTAAATTAGAACGATTAATCTTCTAATTTCAACAATTCATCTACTAATCTTCTCAAATTAGGTTTTTCTTTCTCAACAAAATGTTCGCCATATTTACTTTCCATCATTTTATACGAATGATAATACAACACCATCATATCAATCAACATATCTTCTGAAAGTCTCAATGCCCTAACAGGATTTTTTTCTATTTCAATATTCACATTGTTTTTGTTCTCAACATTATCATTACCGACATTTGGTATTATTGTATCGCCATTATTATTTTCGAGTGCCGTTTTCGCTTTACATGGTGTTTTTCTATTCAAATGTTTCGTAAAACTGGTCTTCTTATCGGTTGTATAATTACATTTTTCACATTTGTAGATCATTTAATCATGAATACTTTTAACTTTTTAAATAGAAACCACCTCTTGTTACAGACTAGATGTACAAATATGGATCCTTTTTAGAAAACTCCTTTATTTCATTTGTTAATTGATTAATATGTACAACAAATTTACATATATCTCTTGATACCTTCTCATCGATTAACCCTTGTTTTCTAACTTTTTCATAATTTCGCAAGTAATTTCCATAGATATTCACGACAGTCGTGTATTTTGAGAGTTGTTCATATAAAGATTCGTTCTCTGGATATATAATATTGAAACTCTTCATACTATTAAAATTGCCTACTGCTTGTTTATATTCTTCCATTGCTTTTTTATATAATTACTAGATCATTCAAATATAAGTTTTTCAATTTTTTTTACAAACCATCATTATTATTATGTTTAATGTCTCGTATATTTTTACGAAAAAAAATTTGAAGAAATGTTTCCGTTTTATTTTAACAAATTACAACAACTACAAAGATGCTTACACGATTTCAACAGAAAGCTGACCTGTATGCAACAGTGTTTGAAAATCCACTTATTTTGAAAATCATTTTATCACATTTAGACGCGAAAGATTGCGTGAATATTTTAATGTCAAATGCACCTTTCACAAATGAATCTCGATTTGTTGATACTGTGCACATTTTCATGATGAGCAAAAAAGACCAATATAAACAGAAACAGAAAGAAAAACTAATGAGCACTTTTAATAATACCACACAGAACTTATTCGATGTTACCACTAATTACCGATACACTAATGATACTTTTAACAAAGAACAACACTTTCGCAACATCAATAGTTTGTTCGATTATATAGTTGAAAACCAATGGGTATTTGAAGCACACAATGATCTTAAAGAAACAAATCCCTTTCGCAATCTCATTGAAAAGAAACTGATTGAGTTTATGATACAAGATCCGGAATATACATGGAACTCTTTACACTACTTGGAAAAAATATGCAACATACATATTAAAGCAGAAAATGACGAGAATGATGAAATGGTAGAATTCATCACAACAAGTGATGGTGAAAAGATATATGTTTGAAATGAAAGAACATGTTGTTTTCAATGTTGTAAATATTCAATGGTGTTATTCTCGCCGTGCCGGTATCGTAAAACTGTTATTATTTTTTAGTGTGTCTATGTTTCTTCCTCGTTGTTGTCTTCGACAATTTGCACTCGGCGAGTCCTTGTGTAATATAAAATACACGATATACCAAACAAAAATAAAAATACACAAATAACAGAAAGCAATATAAAGTTTACATTACTTTTCGTTATTTTTTCGTGATCTTCTTCAATATACATCGGTGTAGGTGAAAGGGTTCTATAAACATCACCACATGATATTTTAGGACAACATGTAATACCTTTACAAAAGCGACCATCCAACGAGTTGAAAAACCGATCTTGTAAATACAATTGTAAATCGGTATCTTGATCACATGTTTCTTTGCCCGCAACCGAACAATTGTTAATGTAAGTGCACGATTCGGGTTTATAACAAAAAAGCATTATGAATTGAATATTAACTTTATCTTAAACCTCTATCTTAAAGTAAGTTTCAAAATTCGTAGATTGTTACTTGTAATACACAAATTACAATACCAATTTATAATACTCTTCTTTATTTACAACACCATTCGTCAGCAATTTCTGTCTATTCAACATATGTTGCTCTTTTACATCGTCTTTCGATCCTCCAAAATAAGGAACACAGTAACCCTCTTCGATTAATACATCGGTTAGTATTCGCCCATCATTGATTCGAAAGTCACCTAACACACGCCCGAATTTACCCTTCATATCTTCTCCTTTTTTGTTTTCGGTGGTGATCAACTTTCCACCATCCTTCAACAACTCTAAAACCCTGTTTTTTGCCGCCAACCCGAACAACTTTTCCACAGGATCAGATGTTCTAGACTCGGGCGTGTCGATTCCAACTATACGCACGCGCTCGTCCTTCAAACAAACACCAAATCCTAATTCAATGTCAACATCCACCGTATCGCCGTCGATCACCTTTACAATAGTTATATCATATTCGTTTTTAATAACCATTCGACTTTATATTTGAAACAGATTTTAATGTATTTGGTAATCTTTGTAATATTTCCTGTTTTGATATAGATCTCGGTCCCACTGTATTTTTATGTGTAAAAGATAAATTTTTGAAAGTTTCATAGATCAATGCCTTATTTTTCCTGTATGATTTGTTTTTATCTACTTTAATATACAGATGACTCTCGGGGTTCTTGGATATATCTTTACTTACAGCGCCTGCATAAAACCCAATTCTCCTAATTACAAAATCAGGGGATTCATTTTGTTTTACAAATTTAAATCCGACAGGTGTTAACAATTTGGGAATATTTCGTTTTTTCGAGTCATCCTTATACCAAATTTGAAATATCGACGGAACATTAAGATCTTCGTTGTTTACTGTGAAAGAATTATCCTTTAGTTGTTTTTGATATTTTAGGTGCCAATTAAGAGGGAATACCCTTTTCATCGAAGTTTTCTTAAAACTTTTGGGCAGGATAAATGCTATGGTATCCGCAAACTCTGTTGCTTTCGTTATGAACTTTTTAGCAAGAGACGATTGTCGACCAAATGGCGGATTTCCAATCACATGTATCTTTCCTTTATGCTTTTTTAATATAGTATCTATATCTAGCATCAGAAAATCTTGTTCAACAATCTTTTCATGCTCTGGTTCAATATCGAAAAAAAAATGATTTGAAGAAAGTTTTTGAATAAAGGGAATAAATACACCAGAACCCGCCGACGGTTCGATAATATAATCGTTTTTTTTGTCGAATTGAATGTTGGCAATGAAAGCTTTTACACATTCGTTTGCAACACTCGGTTTAGTATAGTATTTATCTAAATTTGATCGATGTAAACCAGTTGTTTGATACATTTTATTTATTATTTCCTATTTAATTTTCTTACCAAACTGTAAATTTTCGATGGTATATTATTAACCATCAACTCGTGTGATATGTCTTTAACGATAATATTATGTTTCATGAGTTTTTTAAGATTGATACTACATTGTATTCGAAAATTATCACAAACAAACCATTTGTCATTATTTGAGTCTTTTTTTTTCATTTTTGGTTTGCTTATCTTGGCATTAATTCTCAATAAATCTGTCGATAATTCTTGACTCATCGATCTGCATTGTTTTCTGAAATTCTCAAAAATGTGATCATCATAGTTCCTTTGAAAAAAACCTTTTTGGTTATTTATGTAGGATTTATATTCTTTAAGTTTTTCAAATTTTTTATAAGATAATATTTTCAAATATTCATCAATGTTCAAACTGAATAATTTAATTATTTCTTTATATTCCAAGTTTTGTTTATAAAGTATAATGATCATTTCACAATTGGTTGATTCCATAAAATTAAACACATCACCACAACATATTATATTTGATTTCGTTGATTTGATAGATATATTTTTATGATTAATATTATTGTCAACAAACTCTATATCATACTTACTTGTGTTAATGTATTTCGATATATTGATATTGAACATATATAATCCTATATGTTTCTCAAACATTTTACCATGTCCTTGGTTACCATATATAATTGCTTTTTCTTCGTTTGTAGACGAGTTATCAGAAGTGACTGACAACTCTTGAAAAACAGAGTGGTTTAATAAGTCATCTTTATCATCTATATCTAAGTTCTTAAAACTTGTAGTAATAGAATCCATGAAATGAAAATTTTAATAACAGTTTGCATTGGTTGTTAATTTTAGATTATTTTTAGCCAAATATTTCATATATCTAATCATTTGCATTCTATTGTTGTTTCTAGCACCATTCAAATGTCTATCAATGACCATATTTACACAATTAGAACAATGAAAAAATCGTTGAACCTCAAAATATCATATATGGTGTAAATACTTCCAAAAGAATTTGTAGTATTGTTTCAATTTAGTGATATCACTGTGTATATCTGTATAAAGATAAATTATATATCTAAATTAAATATGGATACTCAATACGATATGGTTTCACACGATCTCTATCGTTATTTATATAATTCTAATCAAACGATTCACCGAACCCCCATCGAAACAGCATCCGATAGCAATGTTCCTATAAGCTACAATTCAAACAATAATGGTCAATGAAGGTCATTTATATTTAGAAGTTTGTTTACGAATTTGTTTTTTACCATAACATTCCCACAATAATTTATTTATGCATATATGAACTGTGCACCACACATTGTTCACGCCTTTCCTTACATGCGTCAACAAGTGATCATTTGTATATATATGTGTTAAAAAAACTTTTATTTTTATACATACCCATTATAAGAAATATGATTAAATTTGTCGACTTGTTTTGTGGAATCGGAGGTTTCCATGAAGCGATGCGATTAATACCTAATTCCAAATGTGTGTTAGCTTGTGATATTGACAAAGCCTGTTGTAAAACATACGAAAGAAACTTTAATATTCGACCAATATCAAATGTGAAAGACATTGAACCGAGCCAGTTAGATGATTTTGACATATTGTGTGCTGGTTTTCCGTGTCAATCGTTTTCAAATGCCGGTAACAAGAACACTTTCAAAGACGATAGAGGACTTCTGTTCGACGAAATCATTCGAGTCGCTAAAACAAAACAACCCAAATACATGTTTTTGGAGAATGTAAAACATATATTAAAGGTGGGTAACGGTGAAGTCATTCAGTATATCAAAAACAGAATAGACGATGCAGGATATAAATTACAATTATTTAATTTATCGCCTCATAAATACGGAATTCCTCAACAAAGAGAACGAGTTTACTTTGTGTGCGTGAGAAAGGATATTTATAATGACGAGGATATAGAATTAATTAAAAAGGAAAATAATTTTATACAATTTGAATCTTTCTTGGACAAAAATGTTACGGATAAATATTATTTGAAAAGCGATTTATTAGATGTTCTGAATGCTTGGAATGAAATGATTCATATTTTTCAAGAAGAAGAGAAAATATCGCCCACTATACTTGTTAACGAGTTTTACAAAACATACGAAGAAGAGGAATTCAATAACTTACAATCCTGGAAACAAGATTACATCTCCAAAAATAAACCACTTTATATCAAATATAAGACCCAATGGGACAAATGGTATGATAAACACAAAGAGTTGTTATCAAAAAGGGAAATATATTCCAAACTAGAATGGCAAGTAGGGAAAATAAAACCCAATGATGACATATTCAACTACTTCATCCAAATACGACAGTCCGGTATTCGTGTGAAAAGGGCAGAGTATTTTCCGACACTGGTTGCCATATCACAGATACCTATCTATGGAAAAGAGAAACGATATATCACACCAAGAGAGTGTTTTCGATTGCAATCGTTTCCGGACACCTTTATCATAGATGACAATGATAGAGTTAGCTACAAACAGATCGGTAACGCGGTGAATGTAAACAATGTTCACAATGTAATATTGTCTACATTGACACATTACAATGAGATTTAGTAAATTTTCAAGGGTGCTTTCAGCAACCAATTGGTACATTTAGATTGTTCAATTGCATAACCTACAACTCTAAGACTCTAAGCATATGTCAATCATTCGCTCCATTTTGCATTAATTATTGCTATCATGTTGGGTCGTCGTCCAAACTCATAAACTCGTCATTTGTATACAAACTATTTGTTATAGTGTATGTATTATTGTTGTTTATGTTTAATATGTACATCCGTTTCCATTTGTCTGGTAAGATATTTCGAACGGTGTATTTAAGTCCATAATTTTCAATTAAGAATTTACTATGGTTGATAACACCGGTTGGTCTTAGTTCGAATAAACAGGTTAACACGGTAAATAATATCATTTTCGCGTTTTGATTGGTCCAAGGATTATTACTCGTGTTTATTATCTTAACAATTTGTGTATAGAACATATTGATTTTTGTTCTTTTTGATTGATAGGTGTCTTTGTATTGTGCGACGAGCGCGTGTAACCCTGCTTCATGTATAAGATTGAACTCCGTACTGGTTGAATGGTTACTAAAGAACTGTATATTATCGTCTATTATATCTGTTAGTGTGTGTTTTGTTTCCGGGTTGAATAAAACATTATAATACGAATTCAATAACAAATATGGTTCCACATATTGTAATGTCTCAAACGCGTAATTGTCGTGTGGTTTGATTACATTCCGAGTATTATTGGTTACAAATGCGTTTTTTCCATACAAATGGTTGAATTGTGAACTAAATGTGTCGGAAATTGTATTTGTGTTTGAGTGCGAATATCCAACTATATTTGCGGAGTTTATTTCGTATGAGTGTTGTAGGACATCGTTTCCATTAATGGTTTGATAATCTATGTGATGCACTATTGTGTCGTCGTTCGTTACATCAAACAGTATGGGATACGAATTCAAAGTATGGTCTAACTTGAATGTGTATACGGTATTTTGTTGTAAGCTCAATAAGTTACCGTCACTGCCTCCGAACGCGTATCCTAGATATTTGTTGTTAGTAGTTTCATAGAAATCGTAATGATATAAACCGTTATTGCTACCCAAATACACACTTATGTCGGTGTCAGTTACCTGTGTTATATGCGACTCGGTGAAATACTTTATCTGGATTTTGTTCAGCACATCTCTGTATTTTTTTACAAAAATTTCATCCAACTCATATATTGCTTGATTTGTAAAACTAATAGCAAGCGACACCAGATAGTTTGTCATAGCGTTGTTATTTTGGGCAGTCATTTGTTGGTTCATAGAAATTATATTATCGATGGTGAATGTCGATTTATTGATGTATGTCATGATATGCTCCATTGTTTCACATATAACCGCGAAACCCTTTTGTTTCAACCAACTGGTGTTGCGTGATGTTCTAAAATAGTTCCATATATGTATGATTATAAGTGCTTTTTCATAAAGTAATTTATATTCTGTCTGATAAATTTTATTGTCAATGATATGATCCAGATTCTTTGCTGCCAGTTCGGGTTTAATTAATATCAATATAGGAAGATGATGCAATAATACATCTTTCGAATAGGTCACATCACAATATATGTCAAACAACGCTTTCAATATATGAAAATTGACAGTATGATCTGTCATATTTACAATACTTTTGTTTATGATGTGAATGCGGGTGCTCCATCTTTTTGACCAATACAATGTATTATTGTCAATCAGTTCCGAAATAGTTTGTTCTTGTATTTTCAATAATATGTTATCGTGTTCTGTTTTTTTGTTCGTTTTCTCTTGACAAGTAGTTATAATGTAAAACTCTAATGAAGATTGTGCTATTAATGAAATTGTGAATAAAATATCGATGAAAGAGTTGTGTAACAAACAACCTTTACTAGTGATCTGTGGTGAATGCGAATACATTAGATTCATAATCAACTTGTCGTTTTCCAAATGAAAAAAGTGTTTGTAGTATTCCTTTGTGTAAAATTTAGAACAAAAATGGAATTTCATATTTGTTTCGTATTTGAACTTTTGGATTAGAGTTAATTCTGTATTGATGTCTGATAACAATGTTATTTTTTGAAGAAAACAGTCAGGATACATATGCAATGGAATTTTTTCAATATTTACATTGATATGTGTGTTGAGATCGAAGTTATCGACGAACTTACAATTGTTCATATCTAACGACTGAGTGTGATCTGCAAAATCATCCGAAAACGCTGAACGAAAGTTAAAATTTGTGAAATCAAAAATATCAAATGTACGATTGTTTTTTTTTAAATAACATTTTTTTGCTTTGTTAAACAAAGAACTTGTTTCCAAAAACATGTGTCCGTTCGTTAAGGAACATCCTGATTCGTAATCACTTACTATGTTTGAAATTGTAAACAAATTTGTGTCTGTGTCAAAATGTTTGTTGCATTCAAAAATGTTATTTTTCACTTTGTATTCTTTGGTAGAAAAAATATAGTTTGTAATATCTTGGGTGGTATCATCAACGGTGAACGAAGCGATTTCGACATCATTGGGTGGTCTTTCAAGATGAATTAAATATTGTAAATATATATCATTTGAAGATACCATACTTATTAATATAATTTCATATATTTATAAAAACATTTAATCTTACTTATTTAAATATAATAATGATTGTATTGTTGAATACTCTAAATGATAAAAGTGAATCATCAAAAATTTATTGAATATGATATTATTTATCTTCAAAAACTAGAAAAACAGAGAATAGTGAAACAACATCAACGATATGAATATAGAGATCTAATTCGGCAAAATTGTGAACTCCATATGAATACATACAATCCGTATATCATCTTTGAATTGAAAAAATTGAACAAGGATATCGCAAGAATTGATAAATGTATGATTAATCTAAAAAGGAAAATGCGAAAACATGATTAAACACCGTGTTCTAATAAAGCAGAAATGGAAGTTTTGTATAATGAAATGTATTTAAAAAACACACAATATTCTTTGAATAAGGAATATATGGTGTTCGCGCTTGCTGTGACTTCGCAGTTTTTTCTCTTTCCTATCGTGCGTGCCCATTACACCAAATGCTGGCTACGGTATCCTATGTGTGTCACGTACGTCACGTCCGTGTTGTATCACGCTACGGAGTCGAACAATTGGTTGATTGCCGACATAGTGGCATCCCGTACATGTACCATGCTTATGTTCTATCACTGCGTTTTGCGCTATCGTGGAACGTATGCGGTCTTTTTGCTGAACAACGTAGGGGCGTGTTACACGATCTCTAGAGTCATGCATCACTTCGGTTCCGAGTGGTGGATGATGTGGCATATGTATTTCCATGTCTGGTCCGCGATTACCTGGTTCGTGGCGATATATATGTAAAAAATAGACAATATTACAGTATCTAACGATAGAATATTTCTAACCATTGAATCTCTGAATGCAATGGTTTGTTACATCCTTTACAATGTGTACTATTTGTTTGAAAGTGTTTTCATCTATACAACATCGATGAGAAAGTATAGGACGAGTTCAGGATTCCAACGAACAATTGATGTCTTAAAAACTATATTACATACATCTTACCGACAAAACAATGAACATTATTTGTACAAATAAGATGTTCGAAAATATCATATTCCCTTGTTCTTCTGAAACAAAACTGTAAATAACAAAATATAACCAAAAACTGGTAACTATTGCCATAAATATGGTTGATGTAACAAACACCGTGTTTCTCTCGTGGTTTGTCATCCCTTTGTGTTGTTGTCGAGAGTATTCTTTTATCTCGTTACACTGCTGTCTGATTTTGTCATGCAATCGTTCAATGTGTTTCTCGTATGTGTTTTTCATATTCTCTATTCGTTCATTCTCGTTCACACCGACTTGCGCTTCGCGTTCATCTTCGCTTCTTTTGCTACGACTTCTGCTAGGACTGTGACTTCTGCTGCTTTCACTGCTACTGCTTTCAAAACGAATATGTTTATTCAAAGCAGTGTTGGTTGCTTTGTCTGCTGTAAATTTTACCTCGGTAGAATGTTCATCTCTGTCTTTTTGAATCTGACTTTTCTTCAGCGCGTGTTTTTTCTTAAGCTTATTGACGATGAACTGCAAGCACGACAGTAAGATAATCTCCTCGCGGTAGCTTCTTGTCTGATTAATATCGATAACACTTGTGTATTCGTGTAACTGTTTCACTATTTCAAAAAGCGAAAGTTTCTTTCTCTGCTTGATGAGGACACGCTTGGTTTTAACGGTGTAGTAACGCTTCTGTGCCATCGTTTCTAAAAGTTTGCTTGAACAGACAGATACTATTTTGTGTTGAAAAACTTTGGAATACACTTGGTGCTGAACAAATAATTGAAGACATGCTCCATAAGCATTGTTTTACTCGCTTCCAGACATATTGTGCATGTCAACGGGTCGTTCGGATCTTGAGCTACTTTCGAGGTGTCGTTGAACCCATTTCGATGTGTCCTTGAAACCCTTCTGACGATTGGATCTTTCTCTTGACGAATCCGTTGGATTAAGAAATCGTCCACATTTACCAGACTGGCTTTTGAATCTAATTTGAACTGAGTCATTTTTAAAATGACTTTAAGTCTGGTAAGGGAAAACTCTATTTTTGTCCACTTTCAACTTTTGGAAAGTATCTATTTTAGTCTTGGTAGGTCACCGTCACTTAGTTCTCAGACTGCACCATATACACACGCGCTTCTATCTTTTGTCAACATGCCAACTAAAAAAGACACCGAAACGAAATGTTTAGTATTAAAGAAATTGCTGCTTGAATTCTACCCAACTCAACTTGATGCCAAGTTTTCTGACGAGAAACGAAAAGTCTCTACCAACAAGAAACTGTTTGATGAGGAAAAGCACGCCTTCGAGAAAACGATGGTAAACTTCCTCGTGAACTTCAAGGCAGTCAATAATTATTATTTTCTCTTTGAAAAATACTCTGCAGATCCTACTTGTGTTGGGAAAACCGAAGGCGAAATGTTCAAAGTTATCTTTGCAGCGAAGCGAGATAATAATGGCAACGTTGTGCACAACTACAATATCGGCGATGTCGTGTGTGTGGACACTGCTGCCAACAATAACAATGTTGATGTGTGTTTCAATGTGCACAAAGAACCTATTGAGCAGTATACGATGGGTCATATCAAGTATCTTTTCAATTCGAACGCTGTTCTTGACAAGCAGTCTGATTTCTATAAAGGATATCTTTTCGCGATGAAGGAACTTTCCGGTGACAACACTCCGAATGTTTCTCTTTCAACGAACGCTTCGAGGCAAATAAGAGATTTGGAAGAACAACTCGCAACAGAGAAAGAAGAAACTGAAAATGTGAAGCAAGAATTCAAGGGAATGAGCGATTACATTGCTGAACTCGAAAAGTGGATCGAGAATGTTCGCAAAGAAACAGCGAAGCTTCCTAATCGTTTGTTCCAGAAACTTAACCCAAAGTAGACAAACAAGTATGACAAGTACTGTAAAAGTGTCACAAAGAATGGTAACGCAACACACTGTAGAAGTGTTAGTTATTAGAAAAGAATGGTAACGACACACACACACTGTAGAAGTGTAAGTTATTAGAAAAGAATGGTAACAACACACACTGTAGAAGTGTGAGAACAAAGTATAACTATTTGTTTTCCTTGTGTTTTGAATTACGATCGTTACATTTTGAAAATAATAATATTGACTAAACTATTAAAACTAGTTTTGTGTGTTGTATTTTGAACAAGTTGTCAACGAATGGCGTTTGTTTACTATCCTAATACTTTGTTAAACATTGTTGAAACTAGTTGTTAAACATTGTTGAAACTAGTTTCGATTACAATTTACATTGATTTAATTTACCAACTGTATATAGCTACTACATATCAGAGAACACAAAGTCTATGATGTGCTTTACGAACATCACGAAACCGATCTTTAACTGTGTGAAGAACACTCTCATATATTCAGTGGAGTGTATTTGAACATGTAGTTGAAGTTTAAGAAGTTCCTGACATAGCATATCAAAACTAGGACGAAAGTCTGTGTGTGAATGCGGAACACACCCGGCATATACTTGAAGACGAAGGACAGACGAGTAACAAGCGTACAAAAAGAGAGACAGTAAAATACTTGCGATGACAAACTTTGAAGTGATTGGTATATTTCTAAAGAAAGTAAGAAAGAGTAAATAGAGATACACGAACATATTCTGTGCGGTATCTTGTTGTGTCGGCGAATTCTCAGGTAGAGGGCCTTCGTGAACGGATGGAAGGGCCATAAACTCTGCAGCGGCTTGGTATGCTGAAGCAAGATCCCCATAAGTGCCTTTCACTTTAGGACGAAATACGAATGCGCGAGAGTTGTCCCCAGCACGGTTGAAACCGACTTGCTTGTTCCAGTTAAATACAATACCCACTGTCCTGTTCTTTGCTATTGCCAAGATATCAGGAGATGAAGTGGGTGCTGGTGCACGAATGGCGTATATTTTGTCACCCAAAGGAACAGTGTCTCCGTGTATATCTTTTAAAATATCAGCACGAACAATTGGTAACTTTTCTCTTGTGTTTGCGCCTGTCCAAGATACCATAAAAACACAACACTCAAAATAGAGAATACCACTTGCGCTTCCGTTTACTCTCTTGAATGGTAGTTTGATAACAACTCTCTGTGTCATCTCCATTATCAATTTGAGTACCTGCTGGTTCTTCTTGAGTTGCACCATCTTGATCTTTTTCGCGAGAAGAACCCGCGGCGGGTTCTTGGCTTTGTTGGGCAGTAATAGCTTGCTGGAAAGTTTTAGCAGGAGTAGATGGAGAGGAAGTATCTTTCATAGTTTCCATCATTTTCTCACGAATATTACCACTCGCGCTCGGTAGTTCTGGTATTTTAAACTGATTTGTCTGATTGAAACTGAAAGCGTGTTGTTCAAGCGACAGGTTGGCTAACATGCTGGAGCGCTCCTTTTTCTTCAACTCGTACTGTGTCCTCATTGCGTCTTCAGCAACCTGAAAAACATGTACAAATGTAAGCCAAACAAATACAAAGTCTCTGTTTACAATCACGCTCATTAATATAAAATACAGAAACACCGATCTCGCACCTTAAGGTAGTTTCCGCGCGCCTTCCTGTACTGTATGATTTGTTCAGTGTTACACTTTATCTTGTAGTAATACTGATTGAACGCTTCCACATGGTCGTCTTCGTCGTTGTTGATACAGTTCCAAATAGCATTAAGATATGCTTGATCTGGTTTTATGGTAAGTGTCTGTTGCTGTCCGTCGACATCGATAAAACTCACATCGCTGGTAAACACGGTTTTGTTTTTAAGAGCGTGTGACGTAATCGACTTCCATTTGGCAAGTTTCTTCTTTTCAATGAGATAACTCGTCTCATCGTCCATCGGTTGAGACTCCATTCTTTGTAAGGGCATCAAACGGCGCGTTAGTGCTGTGAAAATTTCTAATGGTCGTCTCTAAAAATAATTGATTTGCTACTTTTATCCGGCGAAAATTTTGACGGGAAATCGGAATAATTTGTAGAAAATCTGGCAGATTTTCCAAGCGTTGACTAGGTTATTGACCAAACTAGGTTATTGACCAAACTAGGTTAAAACAAGAGCACACGAGCACACGAGCACACGAGCACGCTTTTACTCTACCTCGGAAAGATGAAAACTGCTGTGAAAGAAATTACATTGCGTTCCAAGGGAACGCATCATTACACTGGCAAAAAAGTGCTGGTTAACCGTAGCACCAATTTTGTATCCTTTGTGGGACTTGTCAAAGCCATCTGTAAGACAGACCACGAACAAATCAACAGCAATAGATTTTGGGGTCGCCTAAAGGACGATGTCCGAGACAACGAGTACCAATTGATTGACGACACTTTATTTGTGTCAGCATCAGTGATTGAGAAACTAACCAACAACAATGCAGTACGCTGTGAAAAAACTTGGGGGTATTTTCAAAAGGATGGACTGCACGATCTCCTTGAAGATCTCGGGGGGAGCGGTGGCTCCAAGCGGATATCTGATGCACAAACTCCTTCCTCGTTTCCGTCTTCATCGAAGAAGAGACTTGTTTCTTCTGTTGATGTTACCTTTGAAAACAGAGAAGAAGTCATTATTACGCAGCGGAAACTCCTCAAACTTAGAGAGAAGAATATGAATGAGCGCGAAGAACTCCTCAACAAGCGTTCTTCACTTCTTTGTCTCAGAGAAAACGAAATCGATGCTAAAGAGGAATTGCTGGATAAAAAACTGGTAGAGTTATACCAAAAAGAGAAACGTCTTCAGAAATTAAGTGTCCCTGAATTATCAGATTTTATGAAAAAGGTATCATCGCTTGCCAACGCTTTCAAAGAAAAAGTAACTCGTTCCCAGCGAAACTCGTCTGAAGAAGTTGCTCGCTCTCTAACGCCTTCGGTCTCTGGGGGAAAGGATACATCTGTCCAGGATTTTGGTAACCATTCGCAGACTCCTCCCCGGAGTCCGTCTCCCATCCCCCTCTCAGACCGGTCTTCTCCAGAGGTAAGAACCTGTGTTACAGTTCATATACATGTGCGATCGTTTTAACTGCTATTGATAATTGCGATCGTTTTAACTGCTATTGATAATTGCAATCGTTTTAACTGCTATTGATAATTGCAATCGTTTTAACTGCTATTGTCGTTTTAACTGACCCCCGAATGTCGTGTCGTCGACAGATTCTTAACAGAGATGATTGAGACCGACAGTGGAATTGTTCAGTGGAATTACCTACTCTTCTATAGATATATAGATAGTGTGGACATTGAAACCGTCGGTAATCAATGTGTACTCCTTCGCCCTCAAGCTCCTTCGCCCTCAAGCTCCTTCGCCCTCAACCCTCTGGTACATGCAACATGTCCCGCATTGACAACGCTACCCTTAACCTTACAGGTGTTGACACCTCCAACTCCGTTAAGGTGTTCGTCGTTAACTACAATGGGCTCCGTGTGATGTCTGGTATGGGCGGTCTTGCTAACAGCAATTAGATATATATTACGGTATTACTGGTATATTACGCAGATAGTGTGTATATTACAGACAGTTTCTCCAATAAAC
>Ga0194024_1000110_pt1 | contig 15514 bp, 23 predicted proteins | sample IW13Sep16_MG_FD_140337 | JGI IMG/M metagenome (GOLD analysis project Ga0194024, IMG submission 140337) | Freshwater microbial communities from the Broadkill River, Lewes, Delaware, United States - IW13Sep16_MG | ecosystem: Environmental > Aquatic > Freshwater > River | place: USA: Delaware...
ATGACCCATTCAATGGGGTTCACCACGCATTGTCCTAAGGACCCGGGAGCGCACGCCTTAACCGCATAACCTTGCGAGTCCAGTTTAAAGTACAACTTTCGCAGGTCGGTCTTGTTTGGCACTTCCACCATCACGACAAACATGGTTGGTCTCATGGTGGTTCTGTGGAGACTTTCTGTTCTTTGGCGGCTTTATTATAGACCCGATCGTTCGGAAAACCCTAACGTAATTGTCCCGATACAGATCGTCCCGAACGTTCAAGTGATGTTCTACGGAAGCCCAAAAAGAATGCAGTTTTTTTTTAATAACATTACTTTAAAAATAATCATGAACTCCGGTGTTTATATGTTTATCGGATCTATGATCATTGCAATTGTTGTGGCCGTTCTATTGGTTTTTTATCGTTCGAACAACAAAAACGAAGACCCTAAAAACGAAAAGGACGAAAGCAAAGCCGTAGACGACGAAAGCGAAGTCGAAGACGACGAAAGCGAATCCGAAGACGACGAAAGCGAATCCGAAGACGACGAAAGCGAAGCCGAAGACGACAAAAGCGAAGCCGAAGACGACGAAAGCGAAGCCGAAGACGACGAAAGCGAAGCCGAAGACGCCGAAGAACCGGATGTGTCGGTCGAACCGGTTCGTGAACCCCCCGAGGTCATCGAAGAAGACGAACAGGAGCCGGTCATTGAAGAAGAACAGCAGCCCCGGGTCATCGAAGACACCACGATGGCGAGCAAAGAGACCGCCCGTATGTGTGTGTATACCAACCAGTACGAAAGGTGCGACACCAAATGTGGTCAAGGTAAACGTTTCCGTGTCCAGGTGCCTTACAACGACAATCTGCATTACGACCAAACCCCTCACGCGTGTGTGCCCGACGAAGACCGCGAATTCCGACCGTGCACGGGCATTGTGTGCGACGAGACGTACACGTACCCCAATTTCATCAAGAACAACCCCGGTAAAGGGTTGACGGAATACTGCGAATTCATCAAGGAGAACAACGCTTGCAACGACAACTACGTCAGGCAAAACAGTTTGTGTAGCGAACAATGTCCGCGATAAAAAAAACTTGACTTTTTTTAATGAACATCCTTTTTGTTCTTTTTGTTCTTTTTGTTTTCGTTTCGTGTGTTAGTAGTGTTCCCAGGATTTCACGGGTTCGTCTGCCCGATGAGCTTGCGTGTCTTCGTTCCCTTCATGGTCGTTTGGTGTCCGACGCCCGTTTCGGACAACCGGGAAGGGCCTCCTTTCAGATGGACCCTGCCGAATTCAACAAGGAGTACGCTAGACTAGACACCCTTGTGGGACCAAAATTCAAGGTTTCGCGAAAGGTTCCAGTCGAGTATCGCATGTACCCCACGGGGTCGTCCGGGATGGATTGGCATTCCGATCAGAAAATTATTGAAGGACATTATTACGAAGCCATATTGACGTTGTCAAACAGTTCCGACTCATTGTTTCAATACAAAACCTTTTTAGGACTTTTTCAAAAGACCGTTTCTTGTCCACCGGGTCGTTTAGTACTCGTGCGACCTAACGGACCTTCGCATCGGGTCACTCCCGTTACAAAAGGATCTCGTGAAATTTTAAAGTTCATAGTAGTACCATCTCGTGTGTAAGCCAAGTTTGTTTTGAGACGTTTCTGTGACAATAACGGATAAACGGTCGTAACGGATGCTGTTCATTTTTTTAAATTATCAAAAAAATAACACTTAAAGAAACACACGATGGAATTGATAAAAGATGCCTGGAACACTCGTGTTTGACGTGGAGACCACTGGGTTGCCTGTACGTGAATCCTACTACAAACGTTTTCCAGAACCAAGAAAGTTTGAGTTTTACAATGGATCCAGAATTGTAGAACTTGCTTACAAAGTGTACGATGACAAAAATCATTTGGTCAAGGCTTTGTCGGTTTTGATCAAGCCGAATGACTTTGAAATTCAGAATTCCGACATACACGGTATCACCCAAGACATGGCGGTCAAGTACGGTACTCGGATAGACGTTGCGCTGGCCAACTTCGTGATTGACGTGGACAATGTGGACCTCCTTGTGAGTCACAACATAGACTTTGACTTGAGCATCGTACTTGCCGAAATGTGGCGCATGATAAGCCTCGGACAAAACACACACAACATCAATTACCTGGACATTGAAACACTCAGTTCCAAAAAAGCAGTGTGTACGATGAAGGAGGCTCAGAAGCAGCTCGGGTATTTACGATATCCGAAGCTCGTGGATCTTTACAAAACCCTTTGTGGAAACACCAACTGGAAACAAGAGCATCGCGCCTTGGACGACGTGGACAAGTGCGCGCAATGCTACTTCAAACTAAACATCGTCTGAAAAAAATGATACACAATGTCCTGATCGGTTTCGTAATACTCGTTTCCGATGTCTTTGCGCTTTTTAAACAACTTGTCGAATTCTTTAATCAATTCTTTTTCAACTTTGTGGATATCCGAAGCACAATAGTATATGACATACACACGACTGTCTTTCGGATAACTAGGCATACGATGTTTAATGTTCTTTGTTTTACCGATTTTATAAATATTCTCTTTGGTCTTTATAAATTCGCGTTCCTTAATGAGATACAGATGTCCTGGATTGGATCCTTGAATAATTTTACGAACCCGAGACTCCACGTGTGGGGGTTTAAAACAAGTCCCAAATATACGAAGCATTATCAAGATACACAGTGTTTTTCTTAAACGTGTTTCGATTGGGAAACCGAACCGTGTCGCTGTGATAAATGCTTTTTGAGACGCAAACAAATTTCATTCTTTTGAAGTTGTTTTAGTTTCTTGTTATAATCAAAGTTTTTGTTGTTTGGTTGTTGTTGATGTCTATAGCCTGTATGAAAAATTTAAACGTGGAAATTCCCGAGTTTTCGACCAAAAACGGTTTGACGTTGGTGTTGTCCTTGAAATACACAAAGACCTCCTGTTGAGACACCGTGATTTCCTTTTTAAGCTCTGTAATCGGAATAGGCGTCCATTGCTGAAACGTCGTAATCTTGTCGACTTCAAGATCGGAGAACAAAGAGAACTGAACATTGACCAAAAAAGACACGTCGCGTATTACCGCGTCAAACAGTATCGGGTTGGTGCTAACGATGTCAAACACGATTTCCGGTCCTTCTGTGTCCGCCACAAACGCTGGATCCACCCGTGTACTGTACTGTGCGTCTATGACATCCGAATGGACCGGATTTAAGTTGTCGTTGGTCTCGTACGACATGTAGTACGCGGTGGCCACCTGCAAGTTGCGTACAATCTGCGATTCGTACAGGTTATCAAAAGACACCGGATTTCCTGCTGGGATTGTTCTTGATTCGTCTTCAAACAATTGCACCGTTACAGTTCGGGTCAACACGCTGGTGTTTCCACTGGATCCCATGTCCAAATTGGTCAGTTGAATGTAGAGCTCTTCGTAATTGATGTCGTACTTCTCGTCGTTGGACACCCTGAATTCAATCACCCTGGGTTCGTTGGACGTCTCAAACACGATGCTGTTGGAATAGTTGTATGGGCTCCACAAAACGTTTTCGTACTGGACGTATCCACGTAGTTCTCCACGAAAGCTTCCGAACATCGTTAAATGAACGGTAAAATCAGTAACGTTCCCCGGAACGGTCTCCGCGAGTACATTCTCGTCAGGATCGCGAATTTGTATAACCGACACGTACCTGACGGCATCGCTTGACTTCCACTTGAGGACCAGCGTGTCGTCCTGGTTCACACCTGCGCGCACTCCGGAAGCTCGGAGCGGTTCCACAAACACGTCATAAATCCCTTGAACAAAAACACTGCGCTTCATGGACGTAAAAGTGAGTCCCGCGTCGTTAAACACAGTGATGATGTCGTACATGTGTGGTCCATACATACGATACTTTTGTAACCGCGTTAGGTCAAGAAACGTGTCATGGCCGCTTGTTTCCCCGAACACCGCCTTACGGAGGATCGTTTCCGAGTACAAACAGCTTTTGTTTCGAATGCTTCGATTGTCATTCGGTTGATTTATAATCAGTTCCGAACGGGATTCCAGTGGAATGTTGTCGTTGTAAAAAACATTCATCGGATCTCCCAAGTTTGTCAAAAGGCTTATCACTGAACGAAGGTTCAGGTTTGGGTCTTCGTTTTCCCTTTTCAAAGCGATTACATTCACCTTAAGATCGTCCACCGACGGATTTACAAAATTATCATAACCTCTCACTCTCACGTCCACGCTTGTGTTTGACACCTGTTCTACGTCCATGTCTACAATCTCCACCCCGTACCTGTCTTTCACATTAAAGTCATACGTCACCGTCACCTGACGATCCGTAACCCTCAGTTCGGGAGACGAACGACCGCCAGTTGAGAATAGTTTAGATATTCTGATCCCGCCTCCTACAGAAATGTCGTCGTTGAAGACTTTAAACAAAGGAGGCAAAAACATTTCTAAAATAATCATGTTCTTTAAAACTTTCAAAAACTAACGTAGTCTTCGCTTGATCTTGTCCACCGTGTTTGCGTCTGGTAATAACTTGCCCGACTCAATATGCTGGATCACGTCCGGTTTGACATTCACCAAAGTCGCCAAATCCTTCTGTGACATCTCATTTGACAAACGAAAATTACGAACGGTTTCCGCAAACTCCTTTAGTTTTCCAATGTTTCGCTTTACCGGCTCGTCGTTTTCTAGTCGTTCCACATCCGATTGCTCCTGCGTTTTCCCAACGACCTTCACCGGGTTTGGCTTCTTCTTCGTAAAAACAATCTGATTCCAATCCTGGTGCATTCTTTTTTTTAAAAAAATGAAAACTTCATTTTCTTAAAACGTTTAATCAATCAATTAAAGCTTCGGCTTCTGGCTTCGTTTCGCTCAGTCCACTTCTTCAACTTTGGGGCCTTCTGATGAACCTTCTGCTGGCACAGCTTTGGCCATCGCTTCATTGAGTTCCTGAAGTCGCGACTGAATTTCTTCCAAAGACGCATTGTTGCTTGATTCATTGAGCCACTCTTCGGAACTCTTGAACATGTCCGGGTCGTGATTCGGAAGGTCTCTGTACTGATACAAGACGCGCTCGTAATCGTTCTTGGTGTCTACGATCTGTCTTTGTGCTTCGTCCTGTTCTTTGAACTTTTCTGCGTCTGAAATCATTCGCTCGATGTCCTCCTTTGACAAACGCCCCTTGTCATTCTTGATGGTGATGTTCGACTGCTTTCCAGTCCCCTTTTCTACAGCCGAAACCGATAGAATGCCGTTGGCGTCCAAGTCGAACGCCACCTCAATCTGAGGCACGCCTCGCGGTGCAGGAGGAATGCCAGACAACATAAACTCTCCGAGCTGATGATTGTCCCGAGTAAACTGACGCTCCCCCTCAAACACCTTAATGGACACTCCAGGCTGATTGTCGGAATAAGTGCTGAAGGTTTGTGTGCGCTTTACCGGAACCGTGGTGTTGCGCTCCACGATCTTTGTCATCACACCCCCCGCGGTTTCCAAACCAAGGCTCAATGGGGTCACGTCCAGAAGAAGAAGATCGTTCAGTTTCTCGGAAGTGTCATTCCCAGACAGAATAGCCGCCTGTACAGCCGCGCCGTACGCCACCGCTTCGTCCGGATTGATACTCTTACATAGTTCCTTTCCGTTGAAGAAATCGCTCAGCTTCTTTTGAATTTTGGGAATCCGTGTGGTGCCTCCTACCAAGACAATCTCGTCGATGAGGTCCTTAGACACCTTGGCGTCCAAAAGCACCTGCTCGATCGGTTTCACACAACGATCAATCAGGTCCGAGGTGATCTCCTCAAATCTCGCGCGGCTAATGGTTGAATTGAAGTCGATACCGTCGTAAAAACTGTCAATGTCCACCGACGCCGTCGCGGATGAACTCAACGTACGCTTGGCACGCTCACACGCGGTGCGCAGACGACGCATAGCCCGCTTGTTCTTACCAAGAGCTTCCGGATCAACCCCCTTGTTCTTCCTTAGAAACTCCTTGACGAAAAACTCGGCAAGTCGAGTGTCAAAGTCCTCTCCACCCAGATGCGTGTCTCCCGCGGTCGCCTTGACCTCAAATACACCGTCGTCAATGGACACCAAAGATATATCGTGGGTGCCACCACCACAATCAAAGACTAAGATGTTCGTTTCCTTTGAACTCTTTTTGTCCAAACCGTACGCAATCGACGCCGCCGTCGGTTCGTTGATAATCCGAAGCACGTTCAAACCCGCAATCGCTCCTGCGTCCTTGGTCGCCTGTCGCTGGCTGTCGTTGAAATAGGCAGGCACCGTAATTACCGCGTCCTTGACCGTCTCACCCAAGTAAGACTCCGCAATGTCCTTCATCTTGGTCAGAATCATCGAAGAGATTTCTTCCGCGTAAAACGTCTTGGGCTCATGCATGTAATCTACGTGGATCTGCGGCTTATCCGACGGATCCGCAATGACCTTGTAGCTAAAGTTTGGTAGCTCCTTCTGAACCGAAGGGTCCGAAAACTTTCGTCCTATCATACGCTTCGCATCATACACCGTGTTGAGCGGATTGCTCGACACCTGGTTCTTCGCACCGTCACCAATCAAACGCTCCGTGTTCGTGAAAGCCACATAAGAAGGCGTGGTTCGGTTTCCCTGGTCGTTCGCGATGATTTCTACACGATCGTTTTGCCAGACACCGACGGCAGAGTATGTAGTTCCGAGATCAATACCAATAGCAACCATGATAAATAATCAAATAGTCTATTTTTTAAATTCGTTTTTCAATTAAACTTGGTTCGCAATTGAGAAAACATTCGGACGCTTTTTGTTTGAAAAAATAGGGCGGTCCGCAAAAGGGCTGTTTTACCATTGCGTTTTCTAATTACAAATTCTTTAAAACCCATTACTATTGATGATACTCCAAATGTTAGCAAGCGGACCGAAGGACGCTTTTCGGACAACGTAAATTGCTGACCAAGACACTCGTTCATATGATGCTTTCCACGAGACCATAACGCACACACTTTTTGTCTGTGAGATACAACTCCTTTTTCAACAGAGCATCTATTTTCTCTTTTGGGAGTGTGCTCTTGGATTGATAAATCTTTGTGATGCTCTTCATAAGGCTCTTGGAATTTTTTAGTTCGTCTTCGAGTTCCACAAACTTGCCCCAGAACTCGGTGCGTATCTGATGAATGAGAATACAAGAATTCTTACGGATCATTCGGGTGTCCGCACCCAAGAGCAAGAATGTAGCTGCGCTTGCCACAATGCCGTCTGCGATGCTCACTACCGGTACTTTGAGGTTTTGGATGACACTCATGGCGCTGAGTCCGGCAAATGCGTCTCCACCTTGGCTGTTGATGTAGAGATAGATGCTCGGACTGGTGTCCAAACGGTAGTCGCTCTGCATCGCAAGCAATTCCTTTTCAAGCTTTGTAAGCGCTTCACACAAATTCAGAATGGACGTCTTGGTGATGTCCGCGTAGAAGTACACATTGTTCTTCACAACACGAATGTCTTCTTCGTTGTCCACTTCCTCGTCAACATTCTTGAAGTTGCGTGCGCTTTTGGTCATTATAGAATTCATTGTTTGTTTAACCAGAACATATCTTGGTCTTTAAGTTGAAAAACAACGTTACAAAGTCGGCCGGTCCAATGAAAGGAATTTAAAGAATACATTTGTTTAATTTCTTAGAAAATTATTTTTATTTTTATCATAAATTTAGAAATATTTTTATTGTTTTAGGAAGAAGATGCCGATATGTCCACGATGTGGCAAGTGTCTTTCCAGTGAACAAGCGTTGACGTACCATTTGAACCGCAAGTACAAGTGTGGGACTTGGAACTGTCTGAAATGCAAGGTGAACTTCAACACCAAATTCCAATTACAAATGCACGAGATGCAATGTAACGTCACCCGCAACGAAGACCCGGTCCCGTCGACCCAGGTGCTTCTACAAGCGTACAACACGAGCCCGATTGTTTGTATCGTGCTCAACGACGATCAGCGCGTGGAGATGGTCTCCCCACAATGCGTGTCGTTGCTGAAGGTCAAGGGGTCTGAGCTGACCGGGCTAGACAAAACAGAGTGTGTGACGCGAATATGCTCGTTTGGAGCTTCCATATTGTGTGAAAAGGACAACTTATTGTTTGTAAAGTAAAATTCAATTAAGAAAGAGCTTCCTTTTATTTTCAAATGAACGAAACGGGGTTCAAGCAGTTTGTGGTGCAGTATTGCGAGATTGACGATCGCATCAAGGAGCACAACCGGCAGATTAAGGAGCTCAAGGCGTCTCTGAAGGATGTCAGCGACTCCATTATGGAATATATGTCGGAACGTTCGCTCGACGTGTGTAAGGCGGGGGACCACGGGGTGCTCACGCTCAAGACCGTTACATCCAAAGCACCGTTGAACGTGGACAACATCCGGGACAATCTGACAAAGATCTTGACGGACGTCTCGGTCATGGCGGGTTCACCTGAGCAGATTGCGGAGACCGGAGCGGAGTACATTGTGAACAATCGTGAAACGGAGGAGAAGAAGTCGCTTCGTCGAACGATGGTCAAGAAATCAAAAAGTTCAAATTAAAAAAAATGAAAGTTAAGAAAAACAATGGACACTCCTGCTTTGTGGGCGGAGATTGTACGGCAGCGGAAGATGCTCAGTGAGCTCCATGAGCGCATCGGCGTGTTGGAGGAGGAGACGGACACGATGCGAAGGACCATCGACACGGTGCTTCGGTTGAAGTGCAAGCGCGGGGAGGGCGCCTTTGCGCTGAACACGGATTTGATGACTTGCGTTCAGAAGAACACCGAGTTTGCTTTGAAGACCGCCTTGAAGCAGTTGGGGACCGCAAAAACGTCAGACGTTGTCGCAGAGTTTATTGTGGCGGTTCTGATCGGACCGGACCAGGAGGATATCCCGTGTGCGGTGTTGGACACCAACACGTTCGTTTACAGAAACAACAATATTTGGATCGCCGCAAGCTTGGCAGACTTTTCGGAAACTTTGTCGGACAATATGTCTGACATGGTTGCTTTGGCCAAGAAAGACCCGAATCAGTCACTGACAGACGATCACGTGTTGTTTTACAACAGCCTCATTCAGACACAGCCCTTTTTGGGTTGTGTGAAAAAAGCGATGAAAATATACAAGGACCTCTAATGACTTTGAAATTTAATTAAAATTTATTATTTTTCTTGAAACTTTTTGTTTAAATTTTAAATTTTAATGAACTGGAACGTCATCTATGGACATTCATGGCCGGATCCTTTGTACGACGCGACATTGAATTACTTGGAAACAGGCCAATTGGATCGTTCTTTACCGGAGCATATCAATCGGACCTTTCGACGCAGGGCTCGGAGCGGGTATTCCGTGGAAAACGGGAAGATCGTGTTGAGAGTGCCCAAGCCTCCTTGGGGTGTCGGAACAGAAGCGGGTCCCAGTAGCTTTCGGTTTGAAGTGGTCAAAGCCTCCGACCGAGACCAGGTGCTCAAAAGGCTGATGCACGATATGCGCCTGGTGAGCACCAACGCGCACATGATGGCGGATCGGGTCCACCGCGAGGGTTACTTGGGTATTTCTCGTCGGTACATCCATCGGTTTTTAACTACGGACAAGTCGACCGTGGCGCTCCGCATTCCCCGGGCGGACACCAGTCGCGCGGTGATCAAGTCTTTTCGCCCGGCGTATCCATTCCAGCATTGGCAGATGGACCTCATGGACTTTCAAAAATTTGCCGTACAGAACAGAGCGTACAAGTTTCTGTTTATGGCGATTGACATTTTCACCAAGTTTATTTACCTTGCGCCCATTAAAAACAAAAGCCAAAAGAGCGTCGCGCAAGTGCTCAATAAGATTTTTTTGTCCGGAGACATCCCGGACGTGCTACACAGCGACAACGGTAAAGAGTTCAAAGGCGACGGTGGTCCGGACAATCACGTGCAACGCCTCTGCCAGGAGTTCAAGGTCAAACAGATTTTCGGAGACACGTACAGCCCACAGACGCAAGGGTTTGTGGAAAACAAAAACAAACAAATCAAAACGTTGATCAACTATTATCGAATCAACAACAACACGGATCGTTTTGTGGACATCATCGATCAGATTGCCTTCACAGTGAATAATTCCAAACACACTGTCACGGGATACACACCGATGGAACTCCATCGTGGGCGTCGGGCGGACAAAAACTTTGTCATCACAGAACAGGACATTCAGCTGACAAACATGGAAGACCCCACCGACGCCGACCTGGAAAATTACTTTTGTTCGATGAACCGTAATTACAACACACGGGTTCGGCAAGTGGCGCGCAAACTGAAAGAAGTCGCCAACAAACGCGAACAGAAGGTATCGGACTCGACGTCCGAACTCAAACCGGGAAGCTTCGTGCATGTCCTTTCGTACGAGTCTCACGGACCGGCTAAAGTACAAGGTGTGTTCGTTCGTGTCGGTGAAAACGAGTATCCCGATAATCCTCTCCGGGTGAAGAACCAAGCCGGTGTTTCGCGCCAATTGACAGATATGGCTGAGAGACCGAGGACTTTGTTTTCCGCTTTGGAACTGAAAGGACCGAGAAAGTTTTACAAACGAACGTTTATGATTGAAAGCGTGGTGAAAACCACCAACAGTGTCCCGAGGTATCACTTGATGACCGAGAATAGGTCCCCCGTGTGGTTGAAAAAGGATTCGTCCGGAAATTACAAGCGCGAATTCAATCGAAACCACTTAGTTCTTTATAACGTAGAAAACTTGACGAGGAGCTTGGAACCGATTCGACCCAATCCATTGTTTGTTGACCTGACTGGTAACAACGGAAACAACAACCAAGGGGCTCCGGAACAACCAAGGAACAACAACGGAACCCAAAGGGCTCCGGAACAACCAAGGAACAACAACGGAACCCAAAGGGCTCCCGACGGGGCTCCGGAACAACAAACGAACAACAACAATCATGAGGTAACAACAAAAACGTGTTCTATTCAAAGTATTTTGAAAAACAAAAGATTATTAAAAGAGTACAAACCGTATTTATTTGTTGTGTTTCCCGATCGATTCAACAACGGGAGCATTCAGGAACTGGCGGTGTATCGCGTGCGTCTGATGGACTACGACAACACGAGAAAGGCGTGGGTGTACGAGACCGAAAAGGAGCGAAACAATCCGAGGGGAACGCCTGAGTACGAATTGGACTACATACGACTCGATCCGAGTCTGTACAACAAAATGGGGACCGACAGTGGTTGGCGTTTTGAAGACCACAATCACTTTTTGATTCAACGAAATTGTACACGAAATGGTCAACATTACGCGACAAGAGCGCCGGATACCCGTTTGGTGGACTATCGCGGCATTCTGAACGATCCGAGCTACGAAGTGTCCGCCTTGTTGGACTCTAATTCGCAGATCCGGTACGCGTTCAATGTCTTTCAGAACAACCGTCCCACGGGCGGCATCCAGGTGAAAACGGGCACCATTGTGAATCGAACGCGACAGGAAAGGTTTTCGGTGCGTTTCGCCGACGGCGTGGTTCAAGAATTAAAACTGCGACAGGAAAAGTACGGCAAGCTTCTGAGAGAAATAGACGGGTGGGAATTCGCGGACTTTAACCACGTGTTCAATATACAACTTCAAAGAAATTTAAATAGTAATGTTTAATTAAAAAAAGAAATGAAATATTCCGACGTCAAGCGCTTTTACCATGCGAAGTACGGTAAGACGATCGGAGAGCTCAAATTTAAGCTGTACCTTGCCCGCAAGACCAAGAAAACGGTTTATAAAAAAAGTCGCAGAATTAATCTTTTTGTCTTCTGAATGTAGTAAATGGTAAGTAATGATTGCGGTGGAGTGACCAAGAACGGAACCCCGTGTAAAAATTTGGGGATTTACAAAGAAAAGAACACGAGTTTCTGTTATTGGCACGTGCCGCGGTTGGATTCCACGTGCGTCATTTGTCTGTGTCGCTTGTTCGGTGTTCCCCCAGTCTTGGAATGCGGTCATTCCTTTCACTCCAAGTGTATTCGTAAATGGGTCAGGAAAAAAAAATGCTGTCCGGTGTGTAGGCGGAATCTACTTACTCACCCGGTAAGCGATGTACGTCATCACAAGTAGGACACAAACAGACCAAGCGTACATAAAAATGACATACGGATACACTTTGCGTTTTAGTGGCTCGAGTTCGTTTTGACATTGGTCCATCAGTTGAGAAATGAATGTACTCATTAAAATAAATGAAAGAATTAATAATCATTCTTTTTGTTTGTTTAGGGGTGTCATTCCTTTTCACCCAAAGAACAGAAAAGTTTGAAACTTTGCGAGAGTATTCCGACGTGGTCCGTGAAGTCCAAAAGAAACTCAACCTTCAAGGAACCGATGTGATTCAAGTCCAACTGAAAGGCCCCAAAAACGAATTGACTTTTCACGTCGTGGATCGAGAAACTTTAAAAGGATACTTGTTAGACTTTCACAAAGGACAACTGAAGAGACACAAACCCGCGGTACCTGACCAAACGTCTAAGCATATGCTGTTCTTTTCGCGTTAGATTCTGAAATTATTTCGAGTATATTCTATGTTAAGAATGCCAGAACCCTCAACGGAACCTGAAGTAGACGTTTTCATTTGTGAGGTGGGTGCTCTGTTAAAAAAACACAGGGATTGTTTACAAGACGGACCGGAGCTTCAAGCGGTGCTTTCTTTTTTGAAAGCGCGCGGGTACAATAACATTGTCGACGACCTGCGTTTTGTTTAGTTCTTCCAACGATTTCCGCAGTTTAGACACGTGATGAAGTTGGTCATCGGCTCGTCCGCGCTGCGCAACTGACGGCTGTAGTACGTGGTCTTGCGTTGGTTGCACTTGGCGCACTTGAAGATGCCGTCGGAAACGTCTTGGTGATCCGAAGAAGCAACGGCGACAGAACCCTTGTTGTTGTCACTTTCGGGGCGCATGTCCATAAAAGACAACGATACAATCTTTGTGGAAAGCTTTTCCGAAACAACCTTTTTTCTAAAGTCTGGAAATCTTTTTAAATTCTCAAGAATTTGTTGGCTCTTAATCACATAATAATGTTTGAAGATAAAGTTGTCCCACGACGCTTCCACTTCGTGTGTTTTGGCGTACGTGATGGTGTCGTTGTAGACCGAAATCTCTATGTTCAAACAGGTATTCTGAGGCAAATCACCCAGAGCCAACAGAGAGTCTCTGAACTCTTGTCGCGTGTCCATTTAAAAACAACAATTCTTACTGTCAAGACTAATGTTGTCTTTAAAAGGGCTTTTTCAAAAGGAGACGAGATACGGGGACAACCTTTACCGAATCAATGTACCCAGTTTCCGAGTGTCTTGTTCGGTGGTCAAGTACGAAAACAAGTTTTTGAGTCTGACCGGCTTTCCCAAGGACACACACGACTATGTCACCGCACTGGAAACCAGTGTGTATCAGGATCTTTATAAGTCTGCTTGTTCCTTTTCCAACCCGTACATAGACACGCTAATTGTAAAGATCCCAACAAGGTACTCGCACATCATCATTCCAATGACGGACTCGGAACACCGAAGGATCACCTCCGGACAACTCTCACCGGGCGCGGAAATAGACATTGAGATCCAACCAAAGACCGCGTGGCAAGTGGACGGGCACTGTGGGGTTAGTTGGACCGCAGTGAGCATTTGTTTGAAAAGAACAAATGCCGGGCTTGTTTGAAAAAAAGAACCAAGCTTTTTAAAAAACAAATTCCTTTTTTTTTCAATAATGTGGTCCCACAAGAATGTATTCAAAACGTATCACGTGGAGCTTGGCAAGCTCGTGGGCGCTCACAACGTGATTGTGTACGGCCCAAAAGGGAACGGCATGATGACCTCGGTGCACCGTATGTTGGACCAGACCGAAATCATGCCTTTGGACCACGAATGGTATTTTGTAGACTGCCGATTAAACACCGATAACAAAAACACGCTGGGTATTCTGACGAGGAGGAATGCCCGGTGCGTAGAAATTGTTATGCGTGACTTTGGAACCAACGAAAGATACATTGTAAAGAATATTATTCAAAAGATTTCAGAAAGTTTTGTCATTTCGGAAACAGGTCTTGATACTAAGCTTATTGTGATTCACAACATCGAACATTTTTCGGACGAGTCTCAAAGGATCCTCGCCGTGTTTGCCGAGAAACACTCCAGCTGCACCAGGTACTTTTTCACAACCCACAAGTACAACAGCGTGTACCGCGGTCTGCTGACCCAGTGCGCGGGTTTCCGCATTCCACGCCCGGAAGAAACGGAGCTTGTTAAAACGTTCGGTGTTTCACAAGACCGACACTTGGAACATTCTATCGACCAGGCGCAGATGCGCTCTTTGGGCGTTCAAAAAAGCTCCACCGAACAATGCTTTGACGAAATATTTTCTAAAATTCACAACATCAAAACGGTCCGAGACATTGTGTATACACTTCTGGTGAACAACGTGTCGGGAAACACGATCATCACCGCACTGACCGACCGGTGTGTCGTGGCTTATCCGGGAATTGCCCACGAAATCGTTCGGTGGGCGGCTGAGTACGACCATCGCCTGTCCAAATGCGAAAGACCGATATATCACATAGAAGCGTTTTTTATGAGGCTGTCCTTTTTGATTAGCAACAAGAAAAACGACCGCGCAAGCGCTTCAACAAACAAAATGTAGAAGCTTTAAGGCCCGTCTTGATGGCATCCGTGACCATCGCGAGGACATCATGAATAAAGTTCCGCTCCAGCATATCGGTGATCTGCACCACCGTTGCGGCGTCAATGAGATCGTCCCGCGTGCCCATGATCCCGTCGGCGCCCTTCGCGATTTCTCGGATAAAATACACCGTGGCGGCGATGATGTCCCCGTCCGTCATCTTTAGCTTTTGCTCGTGATTGATACGCACGGCCAGCGTGTACGCGTCCACCGCAAAGGGCACCGCGCGGCTCGCGTTGAGCTTCTTGTTTTCGAACGCGTTCGTTAGAGCAATCAGAACCGCAGTTTCTTTTAGTTTCATTTTTTAATATTTAAAGAGATAAAACAATAAGTGCGCCAGGACCGTGTCGTCGATTAGTTTTGACGCCGTCGTGCTCTTTTCCAACAACAGAACGGTCACCGCCTGTGCGATTGTGTACAGGTACGCCGACTTGCGCTCCAGAATGCCGTGGTACACGTAAAGCAACATCATCAGGTTGACCGCGGGCGAAGAGAATTCCACAGGCCCTCGGGAAGTCGGATTGTTCAACAGCTGAAGCGTGCGGACCGCTAAGAACAAAATCCACAAGACCAAGCCGTGCTCGAAAATCTTCGGAAAGTCGTCGTGATTGTATCCGAGGTACAACGGAACCACCGCAAGCGCATAAGGTAAGTACCACGGTAAGTCCACTTTCACATTGTCTTCAATGGTGTCCCTCACGCTGTCCGAAACCTGCGGGCCCGGTTTCTTGTTTTTCATTTTACGCTGAATGACATACACAAACAACGCCAAGAGCAATACAATCGGACTAATTTTCATTTAAGGAATAGAAAC
>Ga0194024_1000113_pt1 | contig 15334 bp, 25 predicted proteins | sample IW13Sep16_MG_FD_140337 | JGI IMG/M metagenome (GOLD analysis project Ga0194024, IMG submission 140337) | Freshwater microbial communities from the Broadkill River, Lewes, Delaware, United States - IW13Sep16_MG | ecosystem: Environmental > Aquatic > Freshwater > River | place: USA: Delaware...
CCTTTTGGCTGAAAGGTTATTTTCTTACTACTAAGTAGTTCTTCTACTGTCATTTGCCAATATCTTCAATGTTTGTATTTGAAATAACTTGATAGGCTCCTTTGTTGTACGCAGGAGCTACTGGGTACTTCTTGGATATTTCTTTTTTGTAATCGTCATTTGCTTTCTCACAACTACCAACCAGACTAGTGCGTGATGGATAGTCGGGAGTATCCGGGCGAAAGACCTTACTACTAGGAACATAAGGCTTCCACACAGGCTTGGCTCTGCGAGGCTTTTTTGGCAGTTTTTTACGATTACGAGAGAGGGGTCTGTAAGCGGTATTTGTATAAACTAACATGACTACTCCTGTTATTGAATAGTATATTATACTAAAAAATAACAGAAGTGTCAAGAAATATTTTTAGATGTCGTCTATATTCTCTTCGCTTTTTACGTCCGCATCTTCTTTTTCTTTAGGGGACAGTGCGGTTTCTGGGCCTATCTGTAGAGTTTCCCAGTTCATTGTGGAGGTAAAGGACTTCATGGCGGCTGATCGCATTTTTACACAGTTAAAAGTAACACACTGATCTTCTTGATCCCAAGTCTCAAGAGCATACGCGGCATCCGCTGCATCGAGTATGCCTTTGGCAAATCGGGCTTCTCCGGTCGCATCCGTCTGATAAGGAGAGAATACAGGAACTTCATACTCCTGAGCCATCGACTTGAGTGCTTTGCTTACTTCTATCTGCTCTGTCCAATCATACTGACCTGCACGAGAGGGAGCAGAAGAACGCTTTACTTGATTTATGTAATCTACGATGATAATTCCAGGTGCTATCCTTTGTACTTGTTTGTCCAAAGTAGCTCTGATCTTTGGTAAGGTCAAAGACGCATCATACACAACGTCTAGCTGTTGAGTCGGGAGAAGCTCGTGGCTAGTCTTAAGTGTGTGATGCAACTTATCAAAGTCCCTGTGATCATCATATTCTTTCAAGCGGTTCTGACCGTCTACATAACGATCAGCCCACCATGAAGCAACCTTTTGCCATTCAACAACATTTAAGTTCTTCATCTTTAGCCTGGAGAATGGTATTCCCGTAGCGATTGAACAACAGCGTTGCAGAATGGATCTGCTATCCATCTCGATAGTGAAATAGATAGCAGACTTTCCGGAGGCAACGACTCGGTTTGCAATATTAGCACAAGTAATAGACTTACCTGCACCACGACGACCACCGACAAGAATCAAATCTCTGGGAGAGAAACGAATCTCGCCATCATACTTGTCGTTCAAACCAAGTGCAACGTACCTCTCGAGATCTTCATCAGATTCCCACAAAGGAATACTTTGCATACTCTCTTCAGGGCTTTGGATGTCTACTTTCTCTTCAACATCCAAAACAATCTGGTGAAGCTCATTTATAGACTCTTCGGCATCAAGAAATGCTACTGATGAGTCTACATATTTGTCGAGAGATGTGAGAATCTCCTTTTGAGCGTATTCATTCTTTAGATACTGTAATAGTGTAAAAGCATCAGAATCAACTTCCTGTCCATTCTGAACAGCGTACACCTTTTCTTGTGTACTACTGTCTCTTACAGCAGCATGAAGATCGTCAAAAGTGGGAAGCGTATGAAACTTCTCAGAGTGCTTGGTCACTGCATCAAAAAGAGTATGATACTCTTTAGGCAGATAATTTTTACGCACAAGACTCCAAGTATCAGAGTCCTGACACTTGAGTACCTGCTGTAAAAAAGCACTAGCTAGATTCAATCACATTTCTCCCGAACGATAAAAAGCGGGGGAAGATCCCCCGCTTCAAAGAACTAACTTACTGTGCAGCTTTCTCTTTGCGAGCAGCGCCGTCATAATCTGATGCGACCAGACCACGACGAGTAAGCATAGTTTTAACACCACGAACAGTTTTGCCAATAGCAGTAGCGATCTCTTCTACAGTAAGAGTAGAAGTGTCATCGATCTCTGCCAGAGGATCTGCTTTCGCGCTGCCTTTAGTAGTAGCTTGTACAGGAATAGCATCGATAGAACCGGCACGAAGAAGGCTGAGAGCCTTGCCTCGAACAGAATTTACAGATCGACCCATTGCTTCTGCAATATCTTCTACATAAGAACCATTCTGAACAAGCTGAATGAATTGAGCTTCTTCTTCGTCAGTGTAAGTTTTTACAGTCTCACGAACAGGAGCAGGCTTCACATGAGAGGTAAGTTCCATAGAAAGAATCTTGCCCTGAATCTGCTTCGCTGTGAAAGTTCCATTTTCAAAATACTGAGCAATCTCAGCATAGGTGTAGTTACCACTGTTGTCATTGACAAAAGTAGCAAGAGTAGACTCCTGCTCGGCTGTGAAAGCCTTGCTAGAAGATGTAGAAGCAAGCTCTACTTCATAGCCCATTTTACGCAGTTTGCTAGAAACTGAACGGGCTGAGGTTTCCAAGTTCTCTGCTGCGCCTGCAACAGTTGCTTGGGATACAGGGCTCTCATCGCCTACGAAAGTAGTAAGAGCTGCTGTACGTTCGTCATTCCACTTAGGGACTGCCATACTAATTCTCCAAAAAATTTAATAAGTTGTCAATTACTGTTAAGCCTCTATCCCTGGCCTGCTTAGTCTTAGCGGACTCCTGTCCACTCTCATTGACTAAGATAGTAACATCCTTTGTTAAAGTTGATTTTACAGCAAAGCCTCGGCTTTCCAATTCCTTTGCAGCTTCGGCTTTGGTTTTATAGCTAGATAACTTACCAGTAATGCACACAATTCCTTTGAGTTTTTGCATTACAGAAGTTTTGAAAGTCCAATCAAAAGGAAGTGTTGTGCAGAAATAATCTAAACATTCTTCCATCCAGCTAATAAGGTTGGCTGTAGCTTTTTCTCCTAGTCCGGCTTCCCTACAAGAAAAATCAGTTATATCAAATATAGTTTTATGAGTTTTTGATAATTTTTCTGTAGCTGTCCTTCCGATGAGAGGTATGCTAAAGCCAGGTAAAATGTCGTTCAAGGACAAAGACTTAGAGTTCTCTATCTCTACGAATAACTTCTTACCTAATTTTTCAGACGAGAGAGCCTCGATAATTTCATCCTCAGAAAGAGAATAAATATCACAAATACTGTGAAGCTCTAGTTTTTTAATGGTGGATGCGCCGAGACCTTTGATCTTGAGAGTTTTTGCAAAATTCTCTATCTGCTTCAGGCTGCGCTCACCACAAGACGAGTTAGTGCAATAAAGTATATCATTTCTCAACTGTAGCACTACGCCGCAAGACGGGCAAGCACTTGGAAATACTATATTTTGCACTAAGTTTCTTCCTCTGAATTTAAGTATATATTATAGGGGACTTTACATAAAAAGTCAAGATTTATTTTTTTAAAGGTCAACGCGTCTAACGATTCTTGGGATAATGTCACCAGACCTTATTACTTCAACTTGACATCCAAGTTTCAGGTCAAGACTTCGTATGTAGTTTATATTGTGTAGAGTTGCACGAGAAACAGTAGCTCCTTCAATATCTACAGGATCTAGAATTGCTACAGGGCTTACGACCCCGCTTTTACCTACTTGCCACTCTACATCAACCAGAGTAGTTATCTCTCCCTGCTTCTGAGTTTTCAACGCAAAAGCACCTTTTGGGTGATGAGCTGTGTATCCCATACTTTCAAACTTCTCGTAGGAGTTTATTCGATACACAGTTCCGTCAGTTGGAAACTTAGAGCAATCGTCAAGATAAGCTGTTCTGAAGCCCAGGCTGCCAAGCATGGCCATAGCAGCATCGTAAGTAGGCAATTTATATGGCTGCATTTCATAGGCAAAGAAATACAAGTCCCGGAAAGAAAAATCCTCCGTAGACTTGAGATTCAATGCACCCGCTGCATAGTTACGAGCATTGGGTATGCTTGAAGGAGCAACTACTTCTCCAGTGATTTGCAGAGGCCAAGTTACATTGACTTTTGTAGGAACTAAGAACTGCATCTTATCCGTGATGTCTTGTCCTTTAATTCCGTCTCCTCTGGTGAGTGCGAGTCTTAGAACTCCATTTTCATACAGCAAAGACACAGCTGCACCATCGAGTTTTGGACTCAGGCACACCTCATCTAAAGGAAAGGGAGGCTTCATGAGATTGAAGCATTTTTGAAGAGAATACATTCTGTAGAGGTGAGGTATTCCTTTGTTTGTAGGAAATCCTACTTCTACATAATCATACTTATCTGCTAGTCTATCCCACTCTTCATCAGAAAGAATAGGATCGCCCTCAAAATATTTTTGAGCAGCATAGTCTAAGAAAGTTTGCATTTTTTACCTCTGTAAAACTGTAAAGAATAGTATACTAAATTTCAGGTAAAATGTCAAGAATTATTTGTAGATATCCTGGATTAAATCTGCGAAATGTTCTTCTATTACTTCTTTAGATTCTGCAAGAGAAAGTATCTCTGTTAGCCCTATAAAAAGTTCTCGAGTATTTGAAAAGTCTATTGCCATAGAAATTCCTTCTTTCGAAGGCTTCCACTCTTCTTCAAAGTCTAAATAGTATTTTCGTAGTCCCAGGTATTCTACACCTCGGAAGGTGCTTATTGTGAGGCGTACTTGATGGCCTTTTTCAGAATCATAGTGTATGACTCGTTCATAGACCTCGGGGGCTTCATGTAATTCCATAGCTACCTCTGGTTCTTTAGAACTGAGGATAGTGGTACTACACTGGTCACATTCTTAGGTTTTAGGAGTCGATAAGAGTCCGTGTCCCAGCAAAAGAATAAAACTGTAGAGTCGTTTTCTTTTGTTCGACTTTTCTTATTTTGAATGTACTCCGTAGTAAAGTCTAATGTACAGACATTGTACTTTAGCTTCTTAGAGTTTTCACTCCTATAGGTAATGATGGCGTCGCCATAATTTCTGACTACAGCCTTTAGCTCTTCCTTTTTCACTGTTTCTCCTTAATACCAGGTTAAGCAAACTTTTTTGCAACTACTGAGCTTGAAGGTGAAACCTATGAATGTAAGAAAACACCGAGAAGCCGAAACTCCTCGGTGCTTTTAGCCTCCTATTAGTTATTTACTGAGTTGATTACTCCGGTAAAATACTGCGCGGCTTTACCAGTCAGTTTACTGATAATATCCTCGTCAACCTCTTGACCAGCATCAGTCAGAGCAGCAATCAAAGCATCGCAAGCTGCTTGCTTAGAAACCCTAGTACCACCTGATGATCCTGAAGAGGATGAGGCTGCAGCAGCAGGAGATTTTTTAACGTATACATTCGCTTTAGTTAGAATCATACGAACCCCGTTGGGGCTTTCTTCCAGATCTTCTGCAATCTCTTTAACGAGTTCCATCGAATTCTCAGGAGTAGGGTTACCATCCTGATAGGCTTCAATGGCGGCCAGTCTTTTTTCTTCGTCCCATGCCATGAAAAATATTCCTTCTTTTCAGTAAGTTTGAAAATATATTATATGAGGTTTTTAACATTATTGTCAAGAATTATTTTTTACAATCTTGATAAGTCAACTCCATACTGTTTTAGGTGTTCTAGCTTGCCCAAATCGTAGGCAAGTGAATAAGCAAAAAACCCACCTGATGTAACACCTGGAAAGAAACTATCTGACCAGTCTCCATCTTCCACAATGTAAATACTATAAAGTTTAGAGCCGTATTCATTTTCGTAATCTTTTGTACTTACACCCTTCAAAGAGTTCTGATGGTCAATAGTGTATTCTTTCCTTACTACAGCGGTTTTGTGGTACTGAGCAGACCAAACGATCTCACCTTCTTCAAATGTGTCTGACACTGCATTGTCTGGTAGATACGCTACTCGTGCCTGCTCTTCTTTTGTTCCTCTATCGGGAACTCCTATCTTTTCTAGCAAAGTTTTTATGAAGCTAGGACTTCTAAACAATGAAGAAGCTATCTCAGAAATAGGAGTGCCATGCAAGTAGCTTGTGACTGCCTCTGCAATCTCATAGTTTGTCGCAGGCTTTCCTCTGTTCTGTGCTTTTCGTTTTTGTATAAACTCTTTACGATCTTTATACTCTTGAATTATATTTGCAAGTCTAGTTGTGTTGTAGCTTATATTGAGCATTTCGCAAGCGGTACGCTTCGTAATCGGCCCCTGTGAAGGGGACTCCAAGGCCTCGATTACTCGTTGGATGTTCGCGTCCGACAGGTTCTCGTGGTCTTTCTTTTTGATTCCGCGTTTCAAGTCTATTCTCCAATATAAAAAGTAAACAACAAATTGCATGGGCTTCGTGAGAGAGCCCGGTTTCTTCGTCTAGTTCTTCTCCAGACATAGCAGCAAGAATATGTCTCAGTGCTGCACTTGTGTATCTTTGCTCCAACCCCGCCACTTTTTTCCAGTTATCCGGGCTATACTTCTTTGCTCCGTAGCTAAGAACTTCTCCTACTTCTAATGTGGCTTTCGGAGGAAGCAAATACATCTCTGGTTTTTCTGAGTCGAATTTTTTTCCTTTCATTATGGGTCTCTCAAATGTTCTAAGTCTGACATGGTGACTTCCTGCTCTTCATCATCTAAACTTTTAAGAGTCTTTTCAAACTTTTCATTTACTTCTTCCATATACTCTTTAGCAGTGGTGAATTTAAGGTCTCTCAGTTCCTCTGTAAGACGCTTATTTTCTTCTACCAGTCTTTTTATATTGCCATACGAGGCGTAAAGTTGTCCTGTCAAAGTTCTTATTTCATCCTTTAGCTGTGATTCTTTTGTCATAATCTGCATAATCTTCATTCCACCAGGGTGGCTTTGGTCTGTATGACCAAGTTGCAAAAGTAGCCTTATCCAAATGGTAGTAATCCCTATATGCTTCAATAGGATCCTCTTCGTTTTTCAATATATCTGGCATTGCCATTGCAAAAGGCGTGAGACCGAGTCTCTCCATATTAGTAGGAAGAGGTAATTTATTTACTACTTCTGCAATGGATTTGTGCTCTTTACCATAACGATAACGATACTCGTCATTGAGAGCATTGCCATAACAATGAGTCCATTCAAAGTTATCCAACGAAGACCTTGCCCATATTGTACATGGATGATTGTACATCATAGGAAGGTAGGGGGTTAGAGGCCTTTCCTCAGGTTTAAGATGTTTGATTTCTTTCTTCATCTCATTTAGCTTTGCTGATTCAGGCTTTGTGAGTGCACGAGGTATAAACCCTAGATGTACGTCTACCCAGATACAGGTGCAAAGTATCTGAGCAACTTCTAGAGGCATTTTTACAATGTGCTTGTCTACATGATATTCAGCACACTTGTCAAGATTAGTGTCTAGTACGAATAAATTCATAAACTATGTGGCCAATGGTTGAGTGCATCTTTACTGATTGCATTTAGTTTTTTTGTGTGAATATGACCTTTATATGAAGGCCGTTTATTTTCTTCAACCACTTTCGCATAGTTTGCTGTAGCTTTTGCAGAATAGACACCTGCTGTCCAACCATTAAGGTTGTTTTTTCTGCTCCGCATTTCAAGGATGTAGAGTTTTTGCATACGTTAGCCCTATATGAATAATAGTCTTGTCGTTGTCGGTTGTAATCTTTCATACTATGTATTTTAATAGATTTCAACAAATATGTCAAGATTATTATTCAAAATAGGTTTCTAACATTTCTAATTTATCATGGTACTCTGCTATGTGAGCAAGTTCATCTTCTATGCTCTGCATAATGTCTGGATGCTCTGCAACACCCACTCTGTAGTGTAGATATGTTTCTACATTTATTCTGTGTTTTTCGATATGAGCCTGGAAATGCATTTTTGCTGCTTGAATCATATCTTCTCTTTTTGGTTTCACTGATTATGGCTCCTGTCTTTCTGTTGTTTTATCACTTCTTTTAATGTTTCAGGAATATCTTCTTCCGCTTCCAAAGCTTCTAATCGTGACATGAGTCTTTCTGCTCGATTAGTTACTTGATTGTACCAACGAGAGTCTCTTCCTTCTTTTGCTGCTTCTTTCCAGTTCTGTTCATAGATTGCTTGGTTAAACTTTACAAACTTAGCAAGACGAGGCCTTCCAAGATTGAACATCATGTTAATAAGAATCTCTTGAACCTCTCCAGGCAGATGATGGAATACACCAGCACCGTATAGATGATAGCATTCAGAGATCATTGTTTCAAGATCCTGATCAAAAGCTGCATCTATTCTTAGTCGGGATACAGGAGTTCCTACTGGCTCTCCGTATTCCGGATCTGTTTTTGTGATTAAATGCCCTACACCAAAGGTAGGATATCCAAGATGGTCAAGATAAATGGAGTGTTCTATTCCTTCATCTATGTAAAGTTGCTCTCTTACTCTTTTTATATCAAAATTCATTTTTTACCCATAAATCCTACTGCTGCACGAACACCAAAAGAAGCTGCTACAATTACTGAGAGTGTATACTGATACCAGGCTGGCATCTCTTCTAGTGCTTGAAATCCTGCATGAACGTAATCTACTGTTTGAGGAAAGAAACATAGTATCATCGGGATACTAAACAACAGTGTAAGCCATTCATCTTTCCAAGATGAGCCAGAGTTAGAAGCCATAATAGACTCCCAGTCTGCCTTGCTTTGTGCTGCTGTTACCATGACTTGAGCTTCGGCTTCAGACTTTGCTTTCATCTTCGCATTCTTGCCTTCTAGCCAAGTCTGTCCTAACCCCGCTACAGAGCTAATTATACTTCCTATCATATTCTAACTTCCAAAGTCTAACGACTCTGTGTCTGAGAAGGCTTCGTGGCCTTCAAAGTACATTTGTATCATTACATGAATGGCGGTATCGCACACTATAAGTATGAGACAAAACACTACAAAAAGTGGGATACCGCCGTACACTTAGATGTTTTTCCAAGTAAAAGCACCAAAAAACATTTCATCCTCTGACATCTGTCCCCACGGCACACTTCTGCTTGGGTCTGGATTCATTGGATTCTCTGCTGAGTTATCAAAAGCTCCTTCTACATGAAGTATTGTACCAGCAGGTATATACTTCGGCTCTTTCCATGTATATGATAACTGCCAAGCATACTCATAGCGTGGAATATCTATCAACTCTTCCCAAGTGCCATCTTCATAGTACGCTGTTGCTTTCATACTCTTACCACGAAAATGCATATGAGGTAAGAAAGTATGCAGCATTATATCATTTTTTAAAACAATCTCAGCTTCCTGTACGAAGTTTGGATCGTAGGGAGGAATGTTTGTCCATGTATCTGGGAAGATACAGGCACAGTCACCTGCCATTCTTTCCTCTGGTACTACTCCTTCATCATGAAAGTATAGTCCAATTCGTGCTTCATCTGTTCTTGCAGTACCATCAGGAGTGTAGTGCAGTTGTAGATTTACAACTGAACCTGCACGTAACAATCCACCAGTATTTTCATCATAGAAGTCAGGAGTACCGCCTGGAACATATGCACTAATTTGTGCATAGTCCATGTTTCCTTGCCCTTCACCTGATACACCAAGTAGATTCATATTACGTTCACCCGGCAAAGAAACAGTATTCAACATATGATGCATGACAGTTGGCTCAGAAGGTAAAAATTCTGAACCCCGTAGCCATTTATCTTCTGTCAATCCCAAGTCTACACTTGTGTAACGATAGGGAATTGCATTAGGGCCAAGCGTTCCCACTGCCGGAATCTCTTGAGGAGGCACTTCGATAATCATATCAGGCTCTCCATGTACCCATTCTGAGGTTGAATATGTAGTTTCTGTCAGAGGATCTCTATCTCCTGTGACAGGTGCACCCGCATCGATCCAAGATACCAATGTATTCATTTCATCATCACTAAGAGTTCGATGATTAATAATAGTATCGCGGTACTTTGGATTGATCTGTCCGGGTGGCATTTCTCGGTTTACAATAGCTTCTCTCATAATAGGAGCAAACCCTTGTACAACCTGATAGTTGCTCATAGCCCAGGGTGCGATGCCACCTTCCCTGTGGCACATCTGACATTGCTCAATTAAAATCGGAGCTACATCAGTCGCATAGTCTTGAGCAACTGCTGGTAGAGCAAAAACTAGACTAGTCGTCGCCAATAATTTTTTCACGTCTTTCCTCCAGTATTGCGTCATATCCTTCATCGTCTAAATGAGTAATAGCTATCCACGCGTGAGACATCTCGTCACCCGTTCGACTACCGCCATACACCCATTGGTCTGGATCAGGATTATTTGGATTGTCAGCAGTATTGTCATACCACTGCTTTATTACAAGTACAGCTGCTGCAGGCACAAGTGGAGCCACATCTTCTGCATATATGTGACTGTGATGCCATGTTGCACTCCAATTAGATATCTGACTGATCTGTTCTGTACGTCCAGTATCAGGATAGAATATCTCTAGACTTGCAGCATTCATTCGTAAATGTCCGTGAGGTTGAAAACTGTCTACTCTCACAGGATGGTCAAAAGAATGAAACCCTTGAGTCATTGCATAACCATGAGGTGGAATAATCAAATGCCCATTCTCATAGCCTTCTCGTAGAGGATACAAACGAAGGTCTTGATTATAAGTATTCTCTTCGTATCCTTCTTCATGAAACCAAAGGCCGATCTCTACTACGTTATCTTCAATCATCTCACCTTCAGCTGTTGCTCCAACTCCACCCGGAAACATATGAATGTCCCATCGTACTAAGGAGTTTGCAGGCATTGTACGGCATACACCTTCCGGCATTACTTCGCCCCACTTACCCATTGCGTACTCGGTTAGCTGTCCATATGGTACTAACTCACCTTCTTCGTCGTACATATATACGTCAGAGTTAGCATGATGCACTACTGCTGCTGCATCTCCCCGAGGCTTTACTTGGACAGCTTTGATACATCTACTTTCTGTCAAACCTGGGTCTACGAATTCCTTACTCCACAAATCATTTCCATTTGCAGGAATGTCATACGCTTGAGAAGGAACAATTAAATCTGGTTCTCCAAACATAGCTGCAAAACGCCAGTCATTTGGGTCTGGCATTTCAGGCATTTGAGGAACAATGTCAGCTTCTCCATATGGAGACCCCGCATTGACCCATGCTACGACTGAATCGATATCTTCCTGTTTGAGTCGCCAATCACCTTCGAGATCTTGTATGCCAATATGCTGATCGTAAGCATATGGCGGCATTTCTCGATTAGCTACTTTATAGGAAATGAGAGGAGCCCAGGGTCGAAGTTCTTCATAAGTTTCAAAACTCATTGGGCCGATACCACCAGGGCGGTGGCAAGTTACACAGTTATTATTGATAATGTTAGCAATTCCATTTGTATAGGTGGGTTCATCTGCAGAAACCTGTGTGGACAAGGCTATTGCTGCTGCTATCGCTAATTTCTTCATACGCTTCTCTATTGAAAATGGGGTCAAAGTCTCCTCTGACCCCGCTGTTGCTTATATTGAGAGAGCTAAGATCGAAGCAGGAATTCCTAGCGATAGGGCTACAATTCCAAGCGAAATAACGCTTGCCTCGAAGATGTCTCTCTTTCGAGTTCTATCTAAACTTTTCAATGACTTCTCCTAGTCAATACTAATGGTTACGGGACGTTCCTCTTCAGGTAATTCTTGTTGCAAGGAAATACAAAGCAATCCACGATCCATATAGGCTTTTTCTAATTTAATATAATCCCCTACTTTGAACTGACGGCTAAAACATTTACCACTCAATCCTTTGTAAAGGTATTCCTCATCTGAACTTTCTGTCTGCTTTGTAGTGCCTTTCACGCTGAGTACGTTTTTATGTAGCGAGATCTCAACATCCTCTTTATGCCATCCAGGTATTGCAAGCTCAACACGATACCCGGTTTCGCCTACCTTTACGATGTTATAACGAGGATAACCTCCATCTATTGTACTCGCAGAGAAGTCATTTTCTAAGCGGTCAAACCCAACAAAAAATTTATTAAAGTCTGCCATAGACAATCTAGTCATTTTTTACTCCTTGCGCCCTTTCGGTACGCTCTTGAAACCCTTTCGGCGTTTCTACTTACTTTCTAGTTTTGCAGCGTTATTTTCGATGCACTCCTTGCTGCAATGAAGCACATTCGGATGATCGAGATACAACTTAAATACTCGACCACATTCAATACATTTTCGAGTTGGAATTTCTTTTCTCATACGAATCATATTGTTTGAAACTGCATTATTTCTTTGAACTCTCATCTGTAAAGCTCTAGTCCTCAATTTCGATGTACCCCTCTTCGGCAAGGTACTCAAGCGTAGCTTCAATACCAGATTTTCTGCCATAGTACCAAGAGGTAGCTCCGCATCCAAAGACGCAGAATAAGAATATAACCGTAAGTCCGTCCATTCACAACTCCTAAAATTTAGCTGTAACATTAGTTTAGAATATATTGTACAGGATTTCTACTAAAATGTCAAGATTTGTTTTTAGATGGTTAAATAAAAGTTTTGCAAAAATAATTCTTGACATTTTAGCTGTATTCCCTTATAATGTACATTATGCGAAAAACATGGACAGATAAAGAAAGACAAATTTTGAAGGACTACTACGGAAAGATTTCGCTTGCAGACTTACAGGCGAAGCTGCCTGATAGAAATCCAAATCAAATTTATAAACAAGTATCTTATTTGAGAAAGAGGGGGTGGACATTTGGAAACTTACTCGTGTGAAAAAGAATTTTATGAAAAATACGGTGAGCTGCCTGATTATATGTACGATGTGATTGCAGCTTCAGGATGGACAGAAGATCAAGTTTTAGAACTTATAGGAGTGAAAGATGGGCGTAAAGCTGAAGAAGAGTGAGAAAGTGAGAGACCGTGCGACTGGATTAGTTTCTACAAAGCATACTTACATGAAGTCTGCTTCCTTGCAAACCTTGCAGGATACTCTGCTGGCTGCAAATACCCCGCCCAAGTTGAAGTCCAAGATAACGGACGAGCTGGAAAGGAGATGCAAACTTGCCAAGAGTTACAGTAAGAAACAATAACGTAGAAGCTGCTCTGAAAGTATTCAAGCGTAGCGTTACAGACGCGGGGATACTCTACGAGTACCGAAGTAGACAGGAGTATGAGAAACCTTCTGTCAAACGACACAAAGCTAGACAATCCGCAAAATTAAGAGAAAGAAAGAGACAGAAGGACGATGAAATTAAAGCCAACAAATTTTGAAGCTGTTCGCGAGTTTATGATTGCTTGCGATCAAGAAGTAAAGACCACACCCGCCTTTCCTGACCAGGATACAATGGATCTTCGACTGAATCTGATAGAAGAAGAATTCGAGGAGCTAATCTGGGCAGTAGATAATCGAGACATGGTAGAGGTCGCAGACGCACTTGCAGATATTCTGTATGTAGTCTACGGAATGGGACACTCATTCGGTATTGACCTGGATGCCTGCTTCGAAGAAGTACAACGAAGCAACATGTCAAAACTCGTAGATGGCAAAGCCGTCAAAGATGAGTTCGGTAAAGTAATGAAAGGTAGTAACTTTTCTGAGCCTAACTTCAGCAAATGGATACCCGCAGATGTCTAAGAAAATCGCAACAGTACAAAGCACACATTATGTTGATAGAAATGAACTCACTTACGGAAGTAAGCAAGTCTATGCAGTTGATTTTTACATCGATGGTAAACTTTACAAACGTAAGTTGCTTCCAGGTAAGAGTGAACACTATGCGATCTCAATGGCTGAGAACTGGGAAAGTGGAGTACTGAAAGATGCCTAAGTATGTACCGATGAAAAAGCCTGGAAAATTTGAACAACGATGGTTACATCCGGAACTAGAAAGGAAATACTATGAAAACAAGAGCGCACAAGATACTTTTCGAGAAGGATTCGCCCTATGGGCATCGTATCGAACAGACAAAGAAGGAAAAGTCTACCTCGAAGAAACTTACGACGAATGAGATTCTGGACGAAGAATACTACTACGAACCAGAAGATGATTACTACGAACCTTCTGAATACGACGAATGGATGGACTTTGACCCGGACTGCTAAATGAAATTTCGAGTAAACTACACAAGCGATTGCTTCGATGACGAAGAAAAAGAAGTCGAACTGAATACTTTGATGGAGTTCATGAACTTTGTTAGAGAGTCGGGGTATTCAGTCATAATACATGAATACGACGGTGAACCTACAATTTTGGAAATATATGATGGTTGGAGAGAATAACTATGCCTTTAGAAGTAAAACTGTTTTTGATTATGGTAGGCCTGTTTGGAACTATGTGCGCTATGGCACTTTGGCTAGTCTACTTGGAATCACGTTCATAGGCTGCGAAGCCGTACCTGCCGTGGATGGCTACTTTCCGAGAGGAGTAGTCTATCCCAACTACTGCCTTACAAATTTTTTAACTGAAGTGGATCGTTTCAACTGCATTCGAAGAGAGCAGTTGAGATCCCTTATTTATCATCTATGAAAAAAGAAAGAATTCCATTAAAAGGAGGAGACGAATTTGATGCGCTTACTAAGGCTCGCAAGTATTATGTCTATCTCACTCGCTCCGGGGTTGTAAAAAAGATTAAGCAGCAGTACAACAAGCGTTTGAGAAAGAAACAAAAGCAAGACATTGAAAAAGAGTTAGACAAAAGCTTTGAAGAGTAAAAAATTTTGGAGAATCTGGGCAAAGGCTATTGGTGAGAAAAATGGAACGACTGACAAAGAAGCTGACTCCATTGCTATTGTGCGTACTATCATTGTTCTTGTTAATTTCCTTACCTGCTTTTTTATCATGGCTAACATAGTTCATAATTGGTGACCCCGCTGTAACCATCCTTTCGAATAGGTGAGAAAAATAGTTCTTTTCTTCTGCCAAAAAGTGTGGTATAATTTATACTAAATTGATATACAATGAAGTCAATATTTAACCTGAATGTGAGCGATGGTAGTTCGAAGATATTTGTGCGTTAAGCACTCTCGAAGCGTTAGCGAGAGAGAGTGCGTTACCCACTATATTATCGAGAGTGATATCAAGCTCACACTAACTCGCGAATAATCCCGCATTATTCCTAATAAAGTCCGACTAATCAATAATGGTCGGATAATCAAATACGGTCAAACGACCCCGCAAACACTTCAAACAAGTGAGTACAACTCCCAAAAAAATTTTCACAATTACGCCCAACCGCCAAAAACCAACAGGTACAAAAAAGCCCCGTTTCTTTACGTTAATTTTCGTAAATTCGAGGCTTTAATGTGTTAGTTTATGGAATCTAGAAGGTATTTTAATGCAGCTTTAGGAGACTTTTCCAACCCCGCTACAAACCTACTTTCTATTTCTAGTTTTTCAGCTATTTGAATTACTAGCTCTTCTTTCGTTACGGGGTCTTCACCAGTCTTTGTTTTGTATGACTGGCGTTGGTATACACCTTCTCTTGCGAGCTTTCCAATTATTGA
>Ga0194024_1000114_pt1 | contig 15294 bp, 17 predicted proteins | sample IW13Sep16_MG_FD_140337 | JGI IMG/M metagenome (GOLD analysis project Ga0194024, IMG submission 140337) | Freshwater microbial communities from the Broadkill River, Lewes, Delaware, United States - IW13Sep16_MG | ecosystem: Environmental > Aquatic > Freshwater > River | place: USA: Delaware...
AGCTCTACAATCCGTTTCCCAACTAACAACTTGCAGTCCGTGTGTGAGGCAGAAAATAGAAAAGTCACCCAAGCTTTTAAGAATTCTGCATCATCGTAAATCCAATTCTTTTGCAGCTTTCGATGTAGATAGATAAACCCCTCACTCACTGTCCAGTTCCCTCTTAGCCTTTAGATAGGCTGCTGTATCCTTGTTGCTTGGATTGCTCCGTTGGTTCTCGTAAAGCCACACGATGTCTCTTTGCAGCTCGAATCGATCCTTCTCTGGTGGTGTCGATCCGTCAAACCAGAGATCGCTGACATTGATTTCCAGAGCTTTGCAGATGTCCTTGATGTCACAGCCTGACCAGCATTTGACCAGCCAAGCCTTGTCTCCACGGACGATCTGAAGCGAAGGTGAAGAGTCATCATGAGCAGGACAGCAGGCTTTCCACTTCTTTCTGGTGATTTTCTGCAGTCCATTGAGCTTCTCAAAAGGAATCATTGGAAAAGGTCATGACCCTCGTGGATTACCTTCCATTCGAGAATCCAGAACCTTCTCGGCTCTTCCGTGGCATCCTCATAAACGATCAGGTTCCGCTCACCAGCCTGCTCTTTCTTGAGCATCTTCTGGATCGCTCCCTGGCTAACGTCAAACATCTCAGCCAGAACATACTGATTGACGTTCTCAGATAGCATGAACTCACTTAGGCTCATGCCAACATCACCTGGGTTTATCTTGCTCATATATCAAATATACCTAAGCTATATTGTGAAAATAAAAAAAACTTATATCCGGTCGTACATTGAGGAGGCTTCTCGCAATGATTTGAGATCGTCTGCGACTTGATTGTGTGCTCTCAAGATGTTCTTTATTGCTGCGTGAGCTTTGGAGGCATTACTACCCGACATCAATGCGCTAGGAGATATATCCAACACCTCAGCAATCTCCAGTATTTCATGCAGATAGAAATCTTTGTTATTAGCACCACGCTCTTTTTCGCTGTAGGTTCGATAGGCCATAGACAGCGCATCTGCCATGTCATGCTGGCTCATTCCTGCTTTTTTACGCAACGTAGCAATGCGACGATGAATCGTCCGTAAATCATTTTGCACAACTTCTGAGCAGTCTTGGGGCATCAGGCGAACACCAACGTCAATATTTTCCAGACTTCATAGGGTTTCTGTAATCTTCTGGCTTCTTCAAGCAGCATGACCTCTCGACCGGATTTGGCAGTTTTTTTCACCAAAGCGAAAGGTGGATCAACAGTTCCTCGATCATTAATGTCTACACATAGCATCTTTAATCGCTCTGATGCTTTTATCCTCTGAGTTGGCCCTGCCCCTTCAAAAATGACTTCTTCATCGATGTTGACCAAAAAATAAGCACTTCTCGTCGCCCTCATGACGCTCTTCAGCGTTCCTTTTCCTGGCGCAGACAGCGTGTATCCAGTCTCCCAAACCTGTGCGGAGACCTCTGGCTCAACGACCGAGACGTCACCCCCTACTTCATTCAATATACTCAGAGCTGCAATATCAGAGGGCTTTATTCGCTCTCGGAGCATAGAGCTAACTACTCCAGGACTCCACTTGAGCTTTTTCGACAGAGCACTTTTGCTCATGCCTATACGTTGCAGGTTCTTTTCGACTTCTTTTACAAATTTTTGATGATTTTTTATTGGCATGGTTGCGTGGTAATTACTATACGGATTTTTTATTTTATTGGTATGCACCAAAAGTGCATAAAATGCGTCAGAAATTTGACGTTTTGTATTATTTCACTGTGTTTTTACTCTGGCAAGTTTCAGGCAATCTTTCAAGCCTGTAATTCCCGTTGGTATTTTTGAGATACCTGGGCTATATTCGCAGCCCATGAACGAATCTCAGATGATCAGAAAAGCTTTTGCGGCATACAGTGCCAAGAAAGCGAGTCAGGGCATAACGTACGAGCAGAAAGACCTTGCTCGTGATTTGGGTGTCAGTCCTGGCTTTATCAGTCACCTAATGACTGGCAAGAACGAACTCTCGCTCACGCGCGCAATAAATCTAGCGAGAATCCTCGATTGCCATGTGTCCGATCTTTCGGACAGATTAGCGACTGAACTGTCCGCAAATGCAGCAGGAATAAAACTCGCAGACAAAACTGCCTATAAAACTGTTGCTTACATTTGTGGAGATGTAGTGGACGCAATTAGAACAATATTGAAAGGCAAGGCCGTTAGCATCGATGAATACCTGCACTGGCCCCATGAACATTCAGATAAGACCTATGCCCTCGAAGTCACTAGCAGGGCGATGGAACCTAGAATCAAAGCAGGAGCTGTTGTGATCGTCGATACGGAACGTAAAGACGAGGTGGGTAAGGTAGCTGCACTGATTAGGAACGACTCTCTGGTGCTGGCTGAGAGCCAAGGAGATGGTGTCTACAGACTAGAGAACCAGACCTTCCCCGATCCTACTTTTAAGATGTCAGACGATGATGTTTTCGTTGGTCTGGTCATTGGGCAGCAATCTGCTGAGGTCTAAAAAAAAATTATCTAACGAATATAGCTGAGATATATCTAATATAGTTTAGTGAAGGAGCGAGCACTTTTGGTGCATGAATTATGGAAATAGAAAACAAAACGCAACAAGTGCAGCAAGTGTTACAGACACCAATCAGAACCTCTGAGCAGATCGACAAGCTCGCAGATGCTCTGGCTCAGGCTCAAAGCCAATTACACAACGCAGCGAGAGACGATCAGGGACACCATGCCCAATACGCCACGATAGTCTCCGTAACGGACACGATTCGGCCCGTTCTTAGCAAGCAAGGCATTGCCTATACCCAACACCTTACTCAGCGTAGAGAGGCTGAAAAGTGGTCATTTTGCTGTACTACGAGGCTAATGCATAAAAGCGGACAGTGGATCGAGAGCACCATGTCCAAGCCTATCGACTTCACAAAGAGCAATCAGCAAAACGACTTCGAATACGGGAAGTCAGCAACTTATATGCGTCGATATTCCCTTTTTGCCATCTGTGGCATAGGAGCTGGTGAAGACCCCGAGGAAGACCATAAAGACACAGGTTCCCAAGCAGCCTCAAAGCCTAGACCTGGAAAGAAGGCTGGCAAGAAAGCACCTGCAAAAGCAGAACCCCCTGCCCCAACCCTACAAGAACTTACCAACGGATACGTCGAACGGATTAATGCGTCAATGCAAGCAGCTGATGAAAGTGGTTGGCTGAAGATTCAAGAGGAAATCAAAGCAAGCACTGTAGAGGGCTTAGAAGCCTCGATGGTGAACTTTTTGCAAGAAGCCAGTCTTTGGTGGGCAGAACATAAGCAGCCGAAAGGAGACAACCCCTTTGGCTAGAGGTGTCAACACATTACAGGACGCTGCTAACGATCCCAGAAGAGTTGGTGCTGTAACAGCGTCTGAGGCCGCTGAGGGTCTGATGAAGACCAAAGCTGGCAAGTTCCCCTCTACCCGTGATGCTTACGCTGTACGGTTGGCAACAGAACGGGTCACTGGGACAAAGGAAAAGAAGTGGCGAGAAGATGATGACCACGAAAGTGATCTGCCACGGAAACCGCATCAAGTCAGACGAGGAATAGCCCTTGAGCCTGTTGCATTAGAGATGGCAGAGGAGCGGCTAGGTCAGGAGATCGTCGATGTTAAATTTGACCTGCACAAATCAATTCCCTTCTTCGGTGCATCACCGGATGGAATTGTTCACATGGAGAACTGTTTGGTTGAGGTCAAAGCACAGAACCGAGTTCACCATGCCAAAACTCTGCTCAGAGGTGAAATCCAACAGAAGTATCAATTCCAAATGCTTGTGCAGCTTGCTGTCTGGACTGACTACAAAGAAGTCCTCTTTCTGAGCATTAATCAAGAAAACTGGCTGAACAAGAAGCAGGAACTGGCAATGGTTAGTTTCAAACCGTCAGAGGATCAAATCAAGGAAGTCGAGTCGGATGTCATCGAGTTCCTGAAAGAAGTGAAAGACATCGAAAACCAATTGAGGGCAATTAAGTGAATCAAATAAGTATCGTCGGACACATCGGGAAGATTGAGGAGCTAGGTGCTGCTGGGGAAATCCCTGCGATAAGCTTCGGTGTCTGCACCAAAGACTACATGGGAAAGAAAAAAGGCACAGTCGATAACTGGCATACAGTGAATGTGATCGGAAACGATGCTGCGTATCTGGATAGAAATCGAGATAAGGCAAAGAAGATTGCTGTCACTGGCAAGCTTATTTTTGATCAGTGGGAGACCTCCGATGGTCAGAAACGAGTCAAAGCAAAGATATATGCTGAATCAGTTGAGCTGCTCGATTGGAAGAATGAGGGAGAACCTTCGGCAGCCCCAAAGCTGCAATTCCCAGGATGATTGATGCGGCTCGAAGAGCAGACATCAGAACGGTTCAAAATATGCCGTATGTATGCTTTCCGTTAGATTGCATTTGTTCGTGTGGATTTGATTTTGTCGATTATCCGAAAGCTTATAAAGAAATCATCACAGGCTGTCCAAGATGTGCGAGGTCTTATTGTGAGTGACAACATCGTAAGAAGTACAAAGAACTATTCGATATTCAAAACAATGAATGGAAACCGTATCGTCTCACGGGGTCATCTGAAAAAGATGCAAACGTCTATGGCTGAGAAGTACATTCCAGTGCCTATCATCGTGAACGAGAAGAACCATGTGATCGACGGTCAGCATCGTCTTGCTTCTGCTGAGGCTTTGAATATGCCGATCCATTACATCGTCATCGATGGATTGAATTTGCACGATGTCCAGAAACTTAACTCGACCTCTCGCAGATGGACAAACGACGATTTCATGGACAGCTACTGCGACCTAGGTCTGAGTGATTACCTAGCCTATCGAGAGTTTAAGGAACGACATGGCTTCCCTCATCACTGCAACTTCATGATGCTTGCAGGGCCAAAGAACGAAGTCCTGCCACAGCATACCTTCCATCAGGGGAAGATGCGTCTATCGGCAGAGAACCTAGAATGGGCTGATAAAGCTGCTGTGATGATCATGCAGATTGCAAAGTTCTATGAAGAAGGTGAATGCAAAGACGGTCGAGGAAGCAAGAAGTTTGTTGAGGCTTGCTGCAGGGCTTTCAGAGTTCCCGAATACAAGCACCAGACAATGTTGAGCAAACTCAAAACATCTAAGAAAAGACTGCGTAGGTTTAACAACGTACAAGATCACACTCGTCAGCTTGAGGAAGTCTATTTCTACAAGGCACGAGGCAAGAAATTCAGGCTGGATTGAGATGTTGTACGAAATTGAAAAAGGAGTGCTGCTTAATGACACCCCAAATCATCATTTGAAGTTTGTCTTCGATATGGAGATTGGTGACAGCTTTGCATACAAATCAGATGATCATACCGTCTGGCCCTACTTGCTTTATGTAATGCGACAAACAGACTTCATATTCACAACTCGAAGAGACAAATATGACATCAATGTGCGTAGAGCTTGGAGAGTTGAGCCACAAGGTCACGATTGGGATTTAGATTTGGACAAAACATTCCTTAAATGGGGAGAAAGAAATCCGTTGGTCAACAGGACTCTTACTTGTTTCCAAATGGACAACCTTTGCACGATCGGAGATTTGACAAGTAGGACAGAGGAAGATTTGAGAAGCATCCCTAATTTCGGGAACAAGTGCCTGGACTTAACAAGAACAGTCCTGGAGGCAAGTGGTTACAGTTTACTGGAAAGCTAAAACGTGAAATCAAGATTCGTCCACAGAAAGCGATACATAGAAGATATGAACATATCTGAAGACATCTGGAAGAAGTGGTCTTCAGATATGCAGCAGGGCAAGGAATTCATCAGAGTCGGACAACAGACGTTCGTCGATGTAGAGGAAGCAGATAAATGGTTAATAAAGAAATCAGAAACAAAACAGAAATGCCGCACCACCTCCATATAAATGGAGATGCAATACGAATAATCATTAACAAAGCCGGTTACAGCATTAACGCAACCATTTCTGGCACTCGCTGGACGAACAAGCGAGACATTGCCAAGAGCGAAAAGATCAGAGACGAATGGCTGTATCTTATCTCGCAAGGCAAACCGATCAAGCTAGAGAAGTCTGATCACGTTGCCGTCCCTTCTAAATATCTGACATTCCGTGAAGCTGCTGAGAAGTATTTACTCATCGGAACTGAGCACTGTGCTCCTGCAACCATTAAAGATTTCAAGAAGCATCTCAACGCTCACTGGCTCCCTGCTTTTGGAAACTACGACCTGGAAGAGATCACTACTGAGCTGATCCAAGAATACTTTGCAGACAAGAAGCTTGAAGGTCACAACTATTCATCAAAGACAAAGACCAACTATCTGCAAATTCTGAACAACGTCTTTGCTCACTACAGAATGCGATCTCCTGGTTTTGGAGTTGTCTCTGCAAAGGGCAAGAAAGCAAAAGAGAAGAAGCCTATTGGTCGATACAAGCCAGATCAGATCAAGGAGCTGATTGCTGCTTGTGATCGCAATGGTCGATCTGGCTTCAATATAAGACTCTACTTCACCATATTTATCGGTTGCGGATTACGACCCCAGGAACTGCTCGTTCTCAAGTGGGACGATTACGATGGAGAGTATCTGCACATTCGCAGAGCTTTGTCTGACTATAAGATCGCTCCCCCTAAAACTGGAACTCGACGCAAGGTCTTTGTGCCAGCCTGGGTTCGATCTGAGCTACGAGAAGCTCCTTCACGGTTTGCTAAGGGATGGGTCTTCCCCAATACAGCAGGCAAGTTCTCCGTGAAGCCAGAGATTTACAACGAGGAATGGGCAAAGGTTCACGAAAAGATCGGTCTTGCCTATGGTGACATCTATGATGAAGACACAGGTGAGCTTTTGATGGTCAGGGTTCCTTATACCTGCAGACACACAAAAGCTGCTGAACTGCTGTCAATGGGTGTACCTCATGCCAAAGCAGCCCAGCAAATGGGACATTCTGTGCAGATGTTTCTGGAGATTTATTCAGAGTTTATCGAGGAGTTCAGTGGAGTGGACAACTCGATCCTGGAGTCCAACATTCAGATCAAGTGAAAACAGAATTTTACTATTTTTTTACTATTTTGACCCCCAACTCCTCTGGAGGCCGCATGGTTATTGGCGGAGGAGGAGAGATTCGAACTCTCGTCCTACCCTTCTGTGACCCTTTGTGGCACTTTCTTGCACTTATTTAAGTTATTGATCTAGCTCTCAAAAGTGTGAATCAGTGCCACTTAGTGCCACAGCGGTGTAAGGGCTGTGTCAGGTCAATTTTACTAATTTTTTTACTATTCTACCGGACTGAACTTTCAACTTTTGTCCGCTAATTTGGCATCTGTGCTTGCAGTCTTTCTTGCTCCTCTTCCCGAGCAGCCTCTTCTCTAAAAAACAGCACCAACTCTGCAGCAGTTGCATTCCTGAGAGCAGCCACCTTCTTCGGGCTATTCTTGTAATAGAGCTTAACCAATTCAGCCTGGACTGCTCTGTCAGCCCCTGCTTCGAGCATATTCTGCAATCTCTCAGGTCTCATTCCCCCAACGAGCAACATATCTCCAGCAGCCCTCATAGCTTGCTCACGAGCTTGTTCTGAGTTCACTCGACCAAAGTTAGTCATTATTTTTTCCATCTGCCTAGCTATCGCAGATGTCGGAGCCTGTAGCAGATTCTGCGTAAACTGGATCGCTTCTTCGATAGTCGTGCCAGTTTCAAATTGCTGCACTGTTGTGGAATTAGCTTGCGCTGCCCTCCTGGTCAACCTGAACTCAACTTCAGTCTCCATATATTTCATAAAGTCTTCGAATTGTATTCTGCCAACCTCGTCATCTTGGAATAAGGCTCTCAAGCGTTCTCTCTCAGACCGACTCCTATAGATAGCTCGCATCGAATCCGCTGTGATGGTTTGATCATCCATTCGCTTGATAAGCGCATCCTTTGCCCCTAATCGGAACATTCTCAGCTCTGCCTGCCCTAGCGTCTCAGTGAAAAGCTTAATGTCTCTAGGGCTGAGAGCGTTCTGTCCTGAGCGTGTGAATGTCTGACCAAGCCTAACTGCTTCCTCAAGAGTCTGACGCTCAGAGAAAAGCTGACGAGCTTCTGCATAGCTTGGATACATCTGATCGGCTTCTTCGATCAGTTGCTTTTTCTGCAAAGTTATCTGTCGAGCTAAATTAGGCTGATTCGTAGCCAGTGCTGCTCCGACCATATCGTCCATCTGACGCTTGGTGAAGTCTATGACATCAAAATAACTTATATTATTTCCTGCTTTTATCTCATCGATAATGTACTGATCAGCAGCTTGCCTAGCCTTTCCAAGAGAACTTCGCGGATTTTGAACACCAACTTCCATTCGCTTGTTCATTTGTGGGCTGAAGATACTAAATTGTCCACCGACAAGATCACCATCCAATCTTGGAATTGGTCTGAACCTTTCTGCATCTGGCATCGTCCGGAGGACATCGGTGTTCCAGATTTGATACCACGTTGTTCCGTCACTTTGAGGTATCTTCACACCGTCATAACCCATACTGCGGAGCTGATCGTCGAAATACCTGTCAGTCATATCCAAATCGGCAAGATTCACCTTAGATTCATCAATCTGACGTTTGACGATGGCTCCCTGTCCCGCAGCACTTACTTCGCCAATATTTGGGTTCGTCGTAAAATAAGCACTGTTATCTCCTGTCCTGTTCAAATCAAAACCAGATTGCTCGATCTGTCGAGCTGAAGAAGTGCTTGTCCCGTGATATATGTCTTTGTCGAAGCCTTGTGTGAGGTCTAGCTCACCCTGACCTTCATTAGATGTCCGACCACCAAAACCTTCGGCTTGAGCTTGTCTGTATGCCCTTGAGATTTCAGGTCGAGTCGCAAGCTGTAACCTAGCAATTTCATCTTCAGCATTTAACCCAGGAACACCAAAGCTCGTATCGAACGTACTATCCAACTGCCCTTTGATTCGGTCGTATTGTGCAACATCTCTTGCATTTAACAGCCTAGTTGCATTGCCCTGGAGCTGCTCACTTTTATTCATTAAACCGCGCAGCCAAAGCCTGAACGTGTCATCAGCATCGGCTGGAATCGCAGCAGGGTTTGCTTGATACAGATCATCGTATCTACGCATGATCTCATCAGGTGTCTTGCCACTTGCAATCAACATCCTGCCGATGATCTTTTCCGCACCTTCATTAGTAAAGGTAGATAGATTCTCCATCCCTGCTGTAAATGGCCCTGGGCCACTAAAAATGTCATCTAGGAAATTGGCTGCAGCAGCAACTCCACCTTGCAACTCACCCTGCCGTAAGGTTGGGACAAGCACTGGAGCCATGAACTCTGTCAGTGTCGAAGCCAGAGGGCTGTCGGTTTGACTTTCAACTACCGCAAGTGATGCCCCAGTGGTGACCCCTTCAACGAAGTCTCTCTGTACATTGCCACCTGCTGCCAGTTCTCTGAGCACACCCTGACCAGCACTCTCACTATACTGACCAGGGCCAAAGCCTGTCTTTCCACCTCGGTCTACGAAGGCTAAAAAGTCATCCCCACCTCTTACACCGATCTGACTAGCAGCAGCCGCTCTCGTTCCTGCACCACCAGGGACAGCCGTTTGACCTAAGTCCGTGCCTAGCTCCAAAGCTCGACCCAACACCTCGTTACCCTGACCGAGAACCTGATCATAGTTTCCTTGCAGATCGACACCAATTCCTAGCTTCTGTTGTGCAGTTTCTGACAGGCTAGGCAGCCTTGTTGCAGACCCTGACAGAGATAAGATTTCGTTTATTGTGTCCGTTCCCAAGAAATCCAGAAGCTGAAGCGTGTTCATGTTCGCTCTGTTTGCAATAACCTGTAGGCTTTGCACACCAGGGAGTTTTCTTAGGTTTGCATCGATCTTCGAAACCAGAGGGTTATCTGAATCGAATCGAGGCTGGAACGGTAATGGATTCCCATCTTGGTCGTACAGATTTTTGCCAGTGACAGGATCAACTGCTTGTGCTTCGCTACCCATTTACGTCACTCTCCTTTTTTGAAGAATTGTGGCTCAGAGCCTTGTGGCTCAAAGCGATACAGAGTGCCATTCGGAATCGAATCATCGGCTTCAATGCTGTCAATGTCGGCTTGTGATCTAGCAATAGGCATTGAGGGAGGATTTGAACTCGATGTTGCACTAGCAGTCCCAGAACTACCTGGGTAAGCAGTGTTAGCTTGCATCTGCCTTTGCCTTTGTGCTGTATATAAATCTTCAATTGCCATTCCGCTCTCTGCAGCTCTACTGACATCCTGACGCGCTGTTCTTAGGTAGTTTGAATAATTAATCATTTCGTTTAGAAGCTTTTGCGTCGCAGCTTTTTGCCTTATCAAATGATTACGATATTCCTCTGTGGTGTTGAATTGAGGCATTTCTGTCGTTAGCGCAAGTTCTAGCTCAGACTGGTTTAGCTGACCGAAATTGCTTCTACCAATCAATGCAAGACCAAGCTGTGCAGCGAGTGCAGAGAATGCTTTGTTTGGCCCTGACCTAAATATGTCGGGCAAGATGGCATCAAGAATGCCAGGAGTCGCACCTTCCTCATCGATCTCAGCAAGCATCCGATCATAAATATTCATCGTGTCTTGCAAGCCATTAGTCTGCGTGATTGTACTTGTCAGACGATCTTGCATAGCATTTGCTGCATTTTCAGCAATCCTAGCCTGCAGTTCCCTTTCTGCTTCGTTGTCAGCATCAAGCGCAGCATGAACACCTCTTGCATGAGCAACTGCTAGTGGATCAGTGATCTCCTGCGCTGCTTGAACAATGTTTCCTTCTTCGTCTCTTTTTTCGGGTACGAGGAAAGTCATGCCTCCTTGATCGTCTTGACGGAAAACCGCTCCCGTATCAAACAGTTCTGTTTGAATGCTAGTCCTGGGAGCTGCCAGTCGTTGTGCATTTGCAGCCTCTATATCCTGCGCCTGGAACGCCTGAGCAAGCTGCATAGCTCTTGCGGGGTTTATCCTTCGAGCAGCAGCGACTGCAGCAGCACGACCAGCAGGAGTGTTTAGATTGAGACCCTGCACTTGCTGTTGGAACAACTCAGCCTCATTTGCAAAGCGTCCAGGGTTTCGTTGTGCCAAACCTCTTCTCAAGTTTTCAAATCCTTGAGCAGTAAGCCTTGCAGCCATCTGTGCAGTCGGTGCTCCTGGGCTTTCTGGGGCAACACCAGTCAACATTGCTGACGTTCTTCTTGCGATCTCATTTTGGGTTTTAAGTGCAGGATCAAGAAATTCAGTCAACTGCTGATCAATAAGATCACCACCAATAAGTAAATCGGATATTTTTCCAGCCATGAATTTTCTCCTAGTCGATTCCCATCATCTCAAGATAGTCGTTGATCGACATTCCGCTCGACTGTGAATTGTTTTGCTGCCCCAGCAGGAGGTTGATTAGAGCTTCTGCCTGAGCAAGTCTCAGATTGCCAGCACTCTGCTCTGTTCCTAAGTCATAATTGAGTGCAGCAAGTCCTGCATCTCTTTCATATCCAGCAAGCTGACGATTTGCAGTTGTAGCAATATCACTCGCTTGCAGTCCTAGAGTCGAAAGATCGGCCAATGTAGTCGCTGGCAAGAACGCATCCTGTAGCATTCTGGAGGTTGCTGCAGTGCCGATATTAGTCTCATCGAGTTGAGCACCAATACCGCCCAGAACTTGATCAGAAAGCAACTGAGCACCTGCTCTGGCTTCCTGTAGTCCTGCCAGACGCTGATTAGACAAGTCCATAGCCTCTTGCCTTGCTTGAGTAATAGCAGACACTGCATCAGCACTACGTTGCTCCTGGATCGCTCTCTGCAAAGCAAGCTCTTCCGGTGAACCACCATATTGTGCAGTTCTAAGACCACCTCGACCCTGAGCAAACAACTGCTGATCAAGGTTCACCCTTGCCTCCTCATTACCAGGCTCTCTGAGGGCTTGTAGACGGTCGAAAATGTCTTGCTCTCTGGAGGCTACACCTGCAGAAGTAAATGGATCGGTGAGGCTGACATCGCTTCCAACGAGGTCTCTAACTAACTGCTCACGCTCACTCAATCCACCTTCATTCAGCAAATTGCCTTTGATGTCAGATGTCCCAGTGATTGCGTTAATAAAGTTCTGACGATTTGCTCTCTGATCGATAGTAAGCTCACCAGTTACCGGATCGACCGATGGCTTGAAGATAGCGTTATAAGCAGCCTGGGCATTGTTGGTTAGATTGGTCTGGAAATTAGCTAATGAAGGATCAGTGCTATATGTAGCCCCCCCGAACTGGTCGAAGCTTACTGAACCAGGGCCAGCAGTAACCGTGAAAGGATTGAACTTGCCAGTTTCCTTGACGTTGCTAATCAGATTGTTGCTGCGAGTCAGAGCATCATCACCCAAATTCTCTAACCTATTGATCGCAACATTACCCAAGCCGACTTGAGCCAAGCCAGCTAGGTTTGTGGGATTACTTATGAAAGTGTGGAACGGATTGTGAGCCATTAGTAAGTCCCTCCGTCAATCGTTGTCACGCTTGTCGTGCCAGTCACAGTCAGATTCGCAACTGTCACAGTGCCAGTGAATGTCGGAGATGCTGTGTTGCTCTTGCTGTTCACTGCAGTCTCGATCAGATCGAACTCAGCATCGATCTCAGACCCCTTCACAACCTTCAAAGCGTTGCCGGATGTCAGGCTATCTTTTGAAGTGAAATTGGTTGCTTTAGTGTAATTGCTCACTACCTTTCTCCTATATCATCCTTCCAACTAAGCTCTGCACATTGAGCTGCTGGATGGCAATTTCTTTACCATTCACGGTTGTTTCCAGTCCAATCTGCACGACAGTCCCAGACCCACTGGCATTGATTCTCTGCGTGTTAATCAAAACCGAACTGGAGCTGTATTCTGCTGTCGTGTTGTATTCGCTGATATTGTATTGAGCAGCGTTAATAGCAGGCAGAGAGAATGCTCTCTTCGTGTAGTCTGCCGAATAGTCGTATCCATACTGCAAAGACACCCTGGCATCAGAGCCATTGAATGTCGTTAGATTGATCTTCTTCAAAAACTTCAGCCTGGAGCTGTCACCGAAATCTAGCGGATGAGAGAAATAGCTCATCGTGTACGAAGTTCCATCATCCTGGTGGGTGTCATACTTTGCCAGACCATCCTCGACCCCAAAGTACAACTCCTCGTCATCAAATAGATACATCGAAAGAGGCTCGATCCCACTCCAGGTTGTAGCTCGGAAACTGCCATCTTCAAGCGGAAATCTGGTGTCGAAGACAAATAAACCACTGACACCAGTGAACACACACAAAATGAAAGCATTGTTCGGATCGAAGACCATCTTGAGATTGTCACCATCACTGGCAATGAATGCCTTGATGTCGAAGTTGACGTTCCTGCTGATGTCTCCAATCGGAGCAGATTTCTCTTGGATCGTTCGACCTAAGCTTCGAACACCAGAAAAATCAGTAAAGATCACATCCTTACCAGTGTTGACTACCGCATCTCTGTTGATTGCACCAATGTTGCTGATGACATCAGCCAGAGTCATGGTTGCTGGATCGTCAGCACCTTCATAAATCAATATATTCTGCTGACCAAATATGATGAGCAGATTGTTGTGAGCCATCAGAGCAGTGATTACGTCATAGCCAGAGGGCCAGACATTGGTCAAATCGAGACTACCAGCAGAGCCAGTTGACCAATCGACGCCATTGAGCAAGTTGCTCCAATAGATCGTTTTCTTGTTGCTAGAGGTATCAGCAGCCCACAACCTACCGTAAGCACCCAGAACAATGTGAGCACTTGGTGGCGTCCCTGCAGCACTTGCATGAGCAGTGATCTTGGTCAGAGCACTGGTTCCAGCATCATAGACCAAAGGCTCATGACCTCTTTGAAATAGGTAGTGATCATCGTTCAAAGTAGCAGATGACCAGTTGTTTGCCGTGATGGTATATGAACCAGGAGTCGTGTCTGTCAGAGTAGTGGTTCCGGTAAAAATCTTGTTGTTCCCAGCAGTAAAGACAACCTTTGTCCCATCTTGCTGCACAAACTCCGAAACGTGTTCGATCCCAGCACTTGAGCCTAGAACAGACGATCCGTTCGTCGAGGTCATGCTGTAGCCCTTTCTAGCAGCAATCCTGCCCTGCTTGTCTATCACGGCATTGTCAGCAATTGCTGCAAAAGCCTGAGACTGCATCAAAGGGCTGTCTTGGGTGTTAATTCCACCAAAGCCAGGAGCTGCAATTGTTATGTTCTGTAGTTGTTGAGCCATAGTTACAACCTAAAGAAATCAAGCTCCCCTGGCTGTCTGGACGCATCCATTGCAATCGCATCAGCCAAAGCACCCTGGGCAACAACGAACTGCTCTGCAGCAGATTGCCCACCAGTCTCTCCACGCTCCCTCAGAGCCATTGCATAAGCCAACTGGACTACTGGGTTGTCTGGTACTAACAACTGCGTGGCATCAGACTCCAGATCGGCTTGAGGTATGACACAGACAAACTTTAGCGTCTCGATAGCATTAGGAGTTGGATAGACAGAAACCCGAAGCAAACCATCCGAATCGACACCATCGATGATGAAGTCACTTGGCGATCCAGTGCTTGCCGTTGCCAAAATGGTCTTTTCTTCGTACCAAATAGCGTTTCTCTGCGTGAGGTACTTATTGGTCGTGTCATTCATACCCCTTTTGACTAAGGAGTTGATCTTAGCCCCTGTCAGGCTGTATCGAGCCTGATCTACAACAGTGGGGAAACTGACTGTCGATCGTTGCGAAGTCCACTCATGAGAGTTCTCAACAGTCTTCTTGGCATCGTTCACCAATTCACCAACCAGAGCACTGTAATCAGTCTCTGAGGCAGTTGTGACCACCGTTTCTCGCAGTCTTCTCAGGACAGCATTTATCAAATCTAAATAAGTCATATATTCAGCACCCGTGAAAGTAGAGGTGTCAGCTCGTAATCAAGACCGCGATTTTCCAGGACAGAAAGTGCTACAGGTGTCCTGGCTGTTTGCATAAATAAGTTGTAGACATCACCAGTACCACCGGAACCTCCCCCTGTGCCACCAGTGCCTAAATCAGTCCCTGGCCCCTCTCCACTACTAGGGTTGCAGTTCCCATCTGCTGGAATTGCCTGTCCTGCTAGTTTTGTTCCTGTTGGACAGAAACCGCCACCACCAGGGCCTGGATTACAATTACCATCTGCTGGCACTAATTGACCCGCAAGCTTTGTCCCAGCACCGCAGACATCATCTCCATCACCTGGATTACAATTACCATCTGCTGGCTTTGCGAAACCAGCAAGTTCAGTTCCTGGGCC
>Ga0194024_1000115_pt1 | contig 15103 bp, 10 predicted proteins | sample IW13Sep16_MG_FD_140337 | JGI IMG/M metagenome (GOLD analysis project Ga0194024, IMG submission 140337) | Freshwater microbial communities from the Broadkill River, Lewes, Delaware, United States - IW13Sep16_MG | ecosystem: Environmental > Aquatic > Freshwater > River | place: USA: Delaware...
AATCTAATGCAAAAGAGTTTACACTTCCAGATGAAACCTGTTTCAGATACTGTTCTTGAAGGACTAATGGTTCACCGTTTGTGTCTACTTTTCCATAAAATGTTTTTGTTTTGTCATACCACAAATCAAGTGGCTTTGGTGTGTAGAAAGTAGGATAAACCTCTTCTTTGTATTTCTTTCTTTGAGTAAACATGGCAAAAGAAGATAAGCCGTTATCACCAGTTGAGGCTTTTTCATTTTCAAGCTCTTCAACACTTATTAATATCTCTTCTCTGTCATCCCTGCTTGTTGGCATTTTAGGTGTTACCTTTTTCTCTAATTAGTTGAATATCACGAAGATCTAATTCTGCAACTGTTTGTATTGATGTAGTAAAGATTCCATCACCAATATCATTAGTGACTCTCACAACTCTATAGTAGCCTCCAATACCTAATTGATATTGAAATCCAGTTTTAGTAACTGTGTTAATGTTACCTAACCCTAATCCTCGTGGATCTAAATATATTAACATTCCAGGCTTTAAAGTTGGGTTTCCAAAAAGTTCAACATTTGCATCATATTTATCTTGAAAAAGTAAATTATTTCTTGTAGTTTTTGACTGATCTGTTAATGCCGCTTCAAATTTAAATGGTATTTGTGTTCTTGCAAAAGATACATTTTTTATAAGACCTGTTTGACCACCAATATAATATCTTGGAATGTTTTTTCTGGCATTAAAAGATTCATCATTCCTGGACTCTGTTGCAAGAAAATCCTCCACCTCTCCGACAACGTACATGTAAAGCCATTCGGAAATGTTCTTTGTGGGCAAAGTTTTCTCTTTTATTCCTACTAAATCTAATTCATTGATATCATATCTTGGTTTAGACTGATTTCTTCTTTCTAACCATTCTTGGTTAAAATTTGAATTTTCGTTTGTGTTTAAAGACTGAATCCTAATTTTATAAGATTTGCTTTGGGCGAGAACTCCAATCCTCTTTGGTGATAGTACGTTTGACAATAATTTAGAACAAAGGTCGCTTAACAGTTGTCGCAAAACATAATTGTCTAATTGTCTTTTTACTACGTTATCGTAAAACCACGCATTAAAATAATTAAGAGATATTGGAATATCTGCCATTTGAATTGATGCAGATTTTTGTTCTAAAGGATTATAATAAGAAAAAGGACCAAGAATCATTTTCAATTTTTCATATAGTTTTTTGTTTCTTGTTTCTGAATTTGTAGCCATTTTAGAGCCATCTTTTGTAACAGGTCTATTATAAATAATATCAAAAACTGACTCAATTAGATCCCCGAGATAAAAATAATAAATTCTCATTTTACCATCTTTTATTTGAGAACGAAACGTTTTGTTGGTAACTATTTTGTCTTGATCAAGCAATGAAGTTAATCGAGATTCAAGTTCTTCTCCTTCAGCAATTTCGGGGGTTATTTTTATTTGACCCTTCAAAGTATTAATGTCGGCAACTCGATTCTTAAGATATGTCTCTTCCAACTCTTGAACTTTATCTCTTACTTGTTCACCTTCTTTATTGTTTTCAAAAAAAGCTTTTCTTTGGTCCGTAGAATTTGATGCAGCCGCCAAAATACTTTTATATGACTCTATATTGGCTGCGGTTAAATCAAAATACCTTATTTTTCCAATGGAGTTTACTTTTTTAGTGTTTCCTTTTGCGTCCGTTTCAACGTCAGAGAAGTTATTTCTTAAATTGGTTAGAAGCCTTTTATAAGAAATTGAACGTGATTCAGAAATAATCTTTTCTATGCTTTCTTCAACTTCTTTTATTTGTTTTTTAAAGTTGGCAACTGCTGTTCCACCATCTGTTTTTTTATCTTCTTCTGCTTCCTCTCCTTGAGGAGGTCTTCTTGGACCAACAAATGTTCTTTCTTTTTCTTGCCTGTCTTTTTCTTTTTTTATAATTTCTTTTCTTTTATTTTTTAGTGACTCAATTTTCTTATCGAGTTTTTTTCTTTCGATTGTGTCTTTGTCTGTTGTATTAGATGGATCAATATATAGAATATCTGTTCTTGGAGATAATGTTAATCCTTCGATTGCAGCATAAAAAGAAATCTTTAAATTGATAGAAGCGTCTTCTTGATTAATGTCTATAACCTGATTTGCATTTTGAAGAATGTAGCTTCTTGTTAATTTTTCTATTTCTTTTAATTGGCTTTCTTTAAACCCCAAAACACCTTCTGGATCGCTGGGTGGTTGCCATCCAATCTCTAATCTTATATCAAATTTTTTATAATTTGGCGGGATATTTGCAAGACTTTCAGTGCTGGTTTCAGTTCCTTGTTTTCTTCCAAGGGCTTTTGGTTGATCGAGCAAATCTGCAAAAGAAATTTTATCTTCTCCAACATTTCTTTCTTTAAAAATGGCTTCAAAACTTTGAAAAAACAAGTTTAAATCTCCCTCAAAAGAAACACCAACGTTGACTGGATTAGTTCCAACATCTCTCAAACTAATGCTTTTTATACCAACATCCGTTCCTCTACCGAGGGCACTCATAGTAATACTTTCTACAGTGGTGAATTTATTAAAAGGAAACTCTATACTTCTATTGTCTACAACCTTGTATAGCCTCATCTTTGGAATCAATGCAGAAAGTTGAGAATTAGTAAGACCTTCAAGACCATCAATTCCTTGCCCAGTGAGCATATTTAGGGTTAAAGACGGCATTTTATTATCTTTTAATTGAATAAAATTTTTATATTGGACCGGAAAAGCAAGTCTTCCATCAACGACATTTTTAAAAATGTCTATAAAATCCCACATAAACGATTGTTCATCAAATGTGATTTCTTCTTTAGTAGCCATAGTATTCTAAAACCTTTTCAAGCGGTAAAGGTATTTGAATTCGATCCCCTATTTTTAATTGACCTTCTGTTGGGGTTTGATTAAACCAAGCAATAACCCACCACAGCTCTGGTCTTCCATTATAATATTTTGCAGCATATTTCCAATAACGGTCGCCTATTTTCCAAGTAACATTTATGACTTGAAGGTTTTGTATTTGTTTTGCAGTAGGGTATATCAGTTTACCAGTATTGAATTGTTCAATAAAGTTAACTTTTCTTTGATCAAAGAAACTATCATATTCATCACTGGTGTTAGGGAATATTCTTCTTGTAACATATCTTGATGTCATTTATTATTCTCCTGTTAACTTATTTCCTGCCGCTTCTTTTTGTTGATCGGTTTTTCCAGGCACGGAGCCTCCACCACCACCAAGAGAGCTTGCAACCTTTGAAGTTACTTGGTCTTTTAATGTTCCGCCTCCGTATGGAAAACGATCTTGAGTAAAAGAAGAGCCTTTACCAAACCAGGAGTCTGTTTTTTTCCATCCAACAACTTCTTGATGAATAACATTTAAATTAAAAGATATTTCAAATCCTTTAGGATAGATATTGTTTGTGCTTGCCAAGATAGTCTCACCTTCAAAAACACCCATATCTAATTTTGGAGTAAAAGTTATGTTATCTATCCACCCTAAAAGACCGCTATCTTCGGCAGACCCACCACCAAAATTTCCATCTCCGATCCAATTCATCATTCTTACTTTTACCAAAGGAGCGCCAGACATAACAACTGTTGGATCATTTCGATCATCTGTTCCAGCTCCTTCCATCATAGGATACATCATTTGTTCCATTAATGACATTTTTTCTAAATTTAATTGAGCTTCTTTTATTGATGCAGCCATAACACCAAAAGAAACATTAACAACACGTGTGGTTCTTTTATATGTTGCTATTGGATCCATTCTACCAAAAACCTCATTTGGATTCCATTGAGAAGTAAATATATCTTGAAAGCCAACCAAGGCAGCCTTAAACGCAACAGCAGCCCCAGATGGGACATGATACACTTCAATTATCTGTCCTCTATTATTTGCAAGATTATCTGATTCATCTCCATAAAAAAAGTTTTTTGTTAATTTTTTACCTGCGCTTAATCCCATTTATTTTAGCCTCCTGAAGTTGCTCGACCGAGTGGGTATGATGAGTTTAGTGCATCCTTGACAAGCCTTACGGTTGTTTGTTTATCTCCCACATATGCCGTCATATTAATTACGGGATTGAAAGATTTAATGATTCTGTCTGCGATTTGATCGGCGATATCATTTACCGGATTATTTTGGGCTTCTGAAGTGGAAGATGCAGTGGTTTTATTTTCTGCTGCCACAGGTGCGGGTGGAGATTTTGGAGCTGATACTCCTCTGCCGGTTGGGACTCCTTCACCCGTCTTCATTAAATCTCTGGTAACAAGAGCACCTTGAATTCCGATTGATGCTGCTGTACCTATTCCAGGAAACAATCCTGCGGCACCTGAAGCGAGTTCTAACCCTGCACCGAAATAATCACCGTTCATGGCTCGATTTGCAGCAAAGCCAAGACTCAAGATCGCACCGACACCAGGGAGTGCTTTAAAAGCTGTTTTAGCAGCTTGTTTTCCTAAAACTTTAGAGGCTTTCTTTCCTATAGTACCCTTCATTTTAGAAAGAAGTCCCGGAGCACTTTTTGCAGCGGTTTCTGCGCCTTCAACTGCAATTTTCTCTCCCATTATGATTGGAACAGTTTTTCCAGCAACTTTCATTGATCCAACAACTTTATTTGCATTAGCTGCTGCACCTGCTGCTGTGGTTGTTACAGATGCCGCCCCCTTTGCTACTGCTCCTGCCCCAGATGTCGCAGCTTTTGCTCCTGTGGTCGCTAAAGCACCAACGTTTACGCCTGCCGCAGATAATATACCTTTTACTGATGATGTTAAAAGTTTTCCAACTATTTTTTTAGATAGTATTGCACCACCAATCACTGCTGCGCCTGTTGCAATGGTCAAGCCGATACCAGCAGTAAGCGTTGGTGAAACTCCAAAAGCATCGGCGACTTTCTTATTTAAATCTTTACCAAATTTGAGAAGCCGCCCGAAGTAATACTCAACCTTGTCTACAAATCCAGATTCATCAAGAAATTCAGCAATCGAATCAAGGAGGTCTGCAATTGGCTTTACAACCATGTTTTTCATACGACTCATGGCACCTTCAAATTTTTCTTGAGCAGTTAATGCATCTTGCACTGCTTTTCCAAAATCTTGTGCGCTTCCCTCTTCGCCTTTTGCGATAAGCGCATCTACCTCGTCTCCAACATCTTTAAACCCAGCTTTAAGTGTTGCTGCGTCCACACCAATAATACGAGACAACGACAAGAGTTCAAACTTACCGAGAGTTTCAACTGATTTTCCTTGCAATGCCAGCTGTTCACGAATAACTCTGATTCTTTCTTCGTCTTTCATATTTAGCAAATCAACACTATTAAGTTGAGTTCCAAACATTGCATTTAATTGTGAAGTTTTTCTGGCTGCGTCTTCAAATGTATCAAACCCTTGACTGATTTGTAAAAGACTGCTTATTGATACACCAGTTGCTTTGGAAGTAGCTTGAAGTCTTTTAAACTCTCTATCCATGCCGTCGCCATATATTGCAAGTCTTGGTGCGGCTTGTTGAAAAGATGTCAGCATTTGCTTTACAGGAATAGACATAGCCTTGCCTGTTAATGATAAATTTTCAACCATTTTACTGGCTTCTTTGTCTGTTTTCCCAAAGGTGGTTGCCAACTGTTCAAAAGCTTGAGCACCTTCAGCACCAGCATTAAAACCTTTTTCAAGAGCAATAACAGTTTTTGCTATCGATTCGTCAGTTTTTTTCGATGCTTTTTGAAATTGGGTTGTAGAGGTAATGAGCATCCCCAACCCTTTTGCACTATCTTCAGTTGTAAGTGAAAACTTTCCAAGCCTTCTTTGTGTTTCTAAAACTTTTTTTTCAAATTCTTTAGAAACAGCACCAGTTTTAGTGAGAGACTTTTGTAAAGCTTGTAATTTATGCCCTGCATCAACTAAAGCCGCTGGATTGAGCGAACCTACAAAATCTAATTTTGTTATTGCACCAACAGTTCTTTCGATACCTCTCATAACTTTGAGAGTTTTTTCAAGTTGTTTTTGCCTTTTCTGTCCTTCTCTGGTTTGGGCTTTTAGTTTTTTTAAGCTCTCTGTAGAAAGTTTCAGTTGTTCTTTTAGGGCTTCTTTACGTGCGCCTGAAGCTTCTTTAATTTCTTCTTTTATTTTCTCGTATGTTTCTAATTCTTTCGCTAACGCATTATATGTTTTTTCATATTCTTCGTTTCTTTCTTTTAATAAATCAACTGATGTCTCTAATTCTTTGTTCACCTCTTTGGTGGCATCTTCATTATCACCTACAGTCTTATTTATCTTTTGTAATTCTGCGAGAATATCTTCTAATGTAGCCATAATATACTATCCGCTAAAATAAATAGTATAGCGAACAAAAATACATTTTAGAGGGATCTGCGTTGTTTTGAATTGGCTTTGTTTTGCTCTTCAATATGTTTTGATAGTCTTTCGACCCACCACTGTCGCAGTTTGTTTGGAAGGTTATAGGACTCCACAAAGCCCCAATTACCATGCTGTTTTAAAAAGAAGAGCTGCTCATAAACGCCCTTCATATACTTTTCATTCAGGCCAAAAAAAGTTGGCTGTGAATGGAACGCTGACCTCACTGACATTACCACATTTAGTGCAAACACATTCCTCATCAAGTTCCAATTCTGGATTTGATTTGGCATATTCCTTTTGCAAAAAGTGCATATCAGCAGCAGGCATCACGTCAACAAATTCATCAACCAACCCCCTATCTGTGTTTCCATTTAGAGACACAATAAAACTTTTATATTGATCTGTGATTGAGCTATCAGGCAAGCCCATCTTTTCTTTTTTCTTTGCTCTTTCTTCCAAGAATTTCTCATCTTTTGAGTTTAAAAGACGACACTCTACATTGACACTGGTTTTAGGAAGAGTGATGAAAAATGTTGAATTTTCTGAAACTTCTACGTGTTCAATGTCTTTTGTTTCAGGCTCTGATAAATCAAAAGTGTGCTCATAAACATTGCCACACTCTGGGCAGGTTATATCAACTGGATAATCGCTTCCAAAAGTTCCTACTCTTGCAGCGATGATGATTGCGTTTTTATCAGCGAGCAAAAGCTCGTCAACATTAATTGACTTATCAATCAAGATATTTTGAAGCATCCTGTCAACAGCGAGACCCTTTGACAAAAGAGTCTTTGAAGAGAGGATATCTAATTCTTTGGCAGAGAGAAATCTAATTTCAACCTCTTCAATCCCATTAAGAGAATGATCGGGTGGATAAAACTTTCCCATTGACGGCAGTGCCACATGCTCTGTGGGTGCCACATAACCTAAAATTGATTGTAAGTTGTTTTGTTCGTTTTGTACCTGAACAGGTGGAGAAGAAATTTTCTTTACATTATTCCTTGGCATTTATACCTCATATTATTTTATTAGCTTGAAGCGGCTGGGATTGTCCCTTCGCCGTTAAGAACGTTAATAAAAGCGTTGTCGTATTGAATGGTAAGAGTTACATTAAGCAATTCTTCATTGTCATAAGACAATTCACCAAACTCTGCTCTCTGCAAGAAAGCATTGTTGAGAACCCACTCTTCAATAATTGTACCATCTGAATCGAGAGTTTTGATCTTTACTTTTCCAAGTGCAGCATTAACTGCTTTATTTTTGGAAACAGTTCCAAGACCACCACCCGCAGCTGGATTTGAAGGAAGGCTATATCCTGACTCTTCCAACATTTTCATGATCTCTTGAGTTGCATTTGCAGTAGGGTCAACAGTGTCAACAACGACAGCCGTGATTGGTTGCCAGATTGTTTTTCCTGGATAGTAGAACTGATGATTTAGAAAATCATGCGATACTGAACCGACCTCGAATTGTGGCTTTCCAACGCTTTTTACCAAGAACTCACGAAGTCCATTGGTCGCTGTGCCTCCCGGCATACTTAAGATAAATTTATAACCTCTTTTTGGTTCTAATGTTGGGTCAGTCCAGAATGTCATTTTTTGTTGTCTCCTACTTTATTTAAATAGTTATGCCTCTATTTTAATCCTCAAAAGATGCGCCAGTGTTTGTGATAACAAAGTCCACTGCGATGAACTCAATTGCACGTGTTGGCTTCAAGAAAATTTTAGCGTACATAATATTGCGATCTACCAAGTCAGGAGTTGTTGTTGTCTCATCCAAGACAACTTTAAAGTCTTCCAAACCAAGTCTTGACTTAACGCTTTCCAAGAATGGAACAGCCTGACCTGTAAATCTATCCCAAGTAACTTGTGTGTTAGGGTCAAAGAGAAGATTGTTTGAAATTCTTGAAATTTCTTTTTTAACAAAAATCAAAAGTCTTCTAACATTAATTCTGTCAAGCGCACTTCTTGTTGTTTGAAGTGTCTTTTGACCAAACACAACCAATCCTTCACTTGGGAAAGAAGCAATTGGGTTGATGTTTGCTTCGTATAGTCTGTCTCTCTCTTTAGAGGAAAGCTTTTCGGTTACACCAACAACTGGCACACCTGCTGCACCAGCGGTCAATCCACCGCGATTAAAGCCTGCTGGAGCAAACCAAACCTCTGAAACTGCCTGTGAATAAGAAAGTGTTCCAATTGCTGCAACTGATGGAGGACAGAAGAATGTTGTACCTGTTTCAGCATCTCTGACTCTTGTCCACGGATAGTATGCAGCACCATAGCTGTTGTTGATTTGTCGTGCTCTGAACTCTCTTGCAGCTGTTGTTGCGTCACCTCTGTTTGTAGTATCATAATCATTACCTGGTGCGCTTCTGTCAGCTGCTGGTTTAAAGCCATTTTGAATATCAATAATACCAAGCGCATCACCACGAGACTCACAGACATCAATCACTCTGTTTGTCAAGGAATTGTTTATAACACCAGGAACCGACAAGATGTTCATGTCTACGTTTTCTGGGTCTGCACAAGTATCAATAGCAATCCTTACTGTATTGTATGCATAACTTGTTGTTTGTGAAGAGCCAATTGAATTATCATTAAAAGGTTCTGCTTGTGTAATATCAATACCATCAAAACCACCATGCATTGGTATTGTGAACTGATTAAAGCCTGCGTCAATTGTGCTCTTGTAGCCACTTGAGCCGCTTGCACTAATTGATACACCGCTTGCACGTGAGCCGGAAACATAATAAGCTTCATAATCATCTATAGTTCCACCTGTAGACGCTGTAAAGCGACTTACGTTATCGAGTGTAAAGATATATGAAAATTCTGTCGTGCTTCCACTTGCGGTTGTGGTTGGACCAAACTCTGTGTGACCAACTGCATCTGGAAGACCTCTCACAAGATCAACATATGTTTCATCAAATCTTTGATTTGAATTAACAGTTTCGACACCAAAGTACGCATCGGTTGGCTCTGAAAGATTTCCTGTCTTTGTGTTTGCCCTTAATTTAGTTGCAGGGTATGTAAAAGATGCCGTTAGTGCTGATGGCATACCTCCGATAAAATTAACTCCACTTTGGGAGCCGTCAAGAGAACCAGATCCTAATGCTAGTGAGGATGGGTTCCCTGTGCTGGAACCTGTTGCAGAAAGAAGTTCTCCTCTGGCAGCTGTTGAATCAGAAAATGCTTTAAAGCCAACTGGTCTAATTGGACCTTGGTAACCAAACGGAACAAGTGTTGGGTCATCTCCAAGACCTGGAGCTTCTTCGATATAAATGTATTTTGAACTATTTTCATACTCTCCAAAATATCTCCAACGACGATCAGTATCAGACCATCTAGCATATTGATTACCAATTCTGGCAGCAACATAATTTGGAGAATCTGGACTTAAGTTTAGATTTGAGAAACTTTCTAAAACAACTGGTGCAACATCTTTATCTTTTGCACTTCTTACAACCAAGCTGAATGTTCCATATTGGTCAGCTGGATCGTCAGAGTATCTTACGTCTTCAATAGAAATTTTAATGTTTCCATTTGGAAAAGCACCGTGCTCAAGAGCAATAACTTTGAATAGTTTTTTAAGACTTGTTGGATTAAATGAGCCATAAGGTCCTGTATCTTGCGCTACAACCCACCCTGTTGATGCAGGATTTGAGTCGAGTTGGTTTTGATTATAATCACAATTGAATTGATTAGCATCACCATGCAGACCAAGAATCACACCGTAAACTGTACCTGTGGATGACCCGCTCGTAATAGTTGACTGAACAACTGATTCGTAAGTTTCTCCAAGAATATAATTTTCTTGATCGTTTGTTGAATAAAGACTTGAATTTAGTTTTGTTGGGTTTGTATTGAAAACTTTTCTAATGAATTTATCACTTGTTGGGTTAAAGTTAAATTCGTATTTTTCATTTTCGCCGCCTGCTGAATTTGAAAGTGCAACGACCCACTGACCGCCATTTGCTGATGCTGCATCGTTCCTAATCATAATAGCAGTACCGACGCTGTTTGCAGTTCCATCTGCCGCAGTTCCACTTAATGACATGTGATAATCACTTCTTGTATACCAAACAGCAGCAAGAGTTCCAGTTACATTATCTGTTGCGCTTGATCCAGAATCAATAAGGAAAAGACCGAATGCACCACCTGTATTTGTTGTTCCGCCAGCACCAATTTTCCAGCCAGCCAATGCTGCATCAGTGCCGTCGTTATCAATATGAGAGCGACCAAGAAGACGAATAAAGGTTAAAGGAGTGCTATTTGCTAACCATGCTTGTGCAGCATAAGCGCCATACTGTGGAGATAAGTCTTCATTTCCATCACGCCAAACATCACTTACTCTACCACCAGGTTGTGGGGTTCCGAATATTTGAGCAAATTCTGTAAAGCTCTCAACTTTTACTGGTTGAAGAGCAGGACCTCTTTGTGCTCTCCCAACGATAACTGGTCCGATTGCTTCTGGTTCATCTGGTAGTTGTGATCTATCAAGTTCTCTTAATTGAACTCCAGGTGAAACGAAACGATATTTTTTGGATGCCATGTGATTAAATCTCCTTATTGCGCTTTAATAATCTTTTATAAATAGTGTGTTTATAAGCGAAAAGACTAAACATTTAAGGTCTAAACTTGCCATTACTCCAATCTGGTTCATCACCAACCACTACTCTCTCTCGGGCTGTTCTTATTTCAACTGCATTTTCTCTGACAACCACGTTTGGTCTTTTCTCATTTTTATCGCCACCAATTAGATAACCGAGAACACGAACTGATATTTCAGTTTCATAAACTCTGGTTTCTGCTCCCAATTCTGTTATGTCGTTATTAGAGGAAAAATCAGATTGCACAAAGGCTTCATAAGAATGCCCATCTCTTTTAAAAACAAGATAATTGATTCCGTTTGTTATTGTAACGAACGGTTGTACAATTTCATTTATTTGCTGTTGATATTCCGATCTTATTGTAATTGCATAGTCTACAGAAACGTATGAAGGAGCAGGCATTGTTAATGTTTCATAAACAATCTTTTTTTCATTTGTTTTTTTTCTGCTTGGAAAGTTAATTTGTTGAGAGCCGGGATTTCCTTTGTTGCCGACAATTTTATTCTTTTTTCTGTAAGCATCAGCATTTAAAAAATTCCCTGTCTTGTTTTGACCAACTTTTCTTGCTACTGTTATTGAGCCACCTTTAGCGTCATTAACAGGATAAGAATTCCCATAGAAAACTCCTTTATCTGTCAATGACTTTTCAAAACCAGTTCTTGCTATTGATATCATGGGAAAAATTAAAGTTCCATTATCGTCTCTTAAATCTTTATCGTCTTTTATCTGGAACGCTCTTTCTGAAGCTTGCCAAATAACAGGCACTTTATTGAAGCCTTTGTTAGTAGTGCAAAAAATATTAAGTTCTTTATCGACAAAATCATAAATTGAATAATCGATTGTTTCCAGTGTTGACGGCTCAAATGATATGATTTGTTTTATTGTTCCACTTACATTACTAATATCTTTCATACTTATTTACCGTCAAATAATCCTTGTCTTGCTTTTGCACATCTTGCAGAGATTTCTAATTGATTTTGGTTTTGCCCAAATAACTGCTTTGGTTCATTAAGAGTTATGATCTCATAATATTCCTGATTATACAGAATAAAATCACCTTCACGAACAAATACATCCTGATCTTCTGTTAGACGCCTTTTGTGGAAATGACAAGTTAATTCATAGATCCTATCCAGTCCATAACCTGTTGTAGTTGTCTCGTTGCCGTTCCAATCAATAAGAACATAAACTCTAACCGGAGGTAGAAAGTTTTTTTCTATTGCTTCTCCATAAAGTGGATGATAGTTTGTGTGTTTTCTGCTTATAGGATAATAAGCAATTGTTTGACCAATCACTCTCTCTATAAGCTCATCATTGACCTGCTTTACCAAATCTCTTTCTTTTTTATTGAAAAAAAGAGGTGGTGGAGGATTATTTGGTCTATCCCATTTGTTGTCGTCCGACATTTAAAAATCCTCCTTATCCTACAAAAATCTTCATAGGAACATTTGTTTGCAGTGTTTTTGCGTCCTCTGCCATTTTAGCATCTTGAGCAACCATTGCTTCGTATGTGAGCCTATCTAGCAGTTCTTTAAGTTCTGTTTTAAGTGCATCTTTTTCAGCTTGTGATTGTGTTGCAAGTTCTGCCGCATTTAATGTTACAGCATCTCCTGGTAAAGGTATTGCTCCAAACTTACCACGAACTTGCGCGAGCATTCCTTTAGCAATCGCCAAAGCATAGTTTCTTATCCATTGTTTGCCCATGCTGTTAATGTTTGCATAAGGTATATTTGCAAATGGAAGAGTGTTGTAATTGTTGATTCCATCTTTTCCATCTTTTCTTGTATCATCTGAACTCCATGGATCTTGTGGGATTGTAAATTCAAACCAAATCCTTTTTGGGTTTATAAATCCAAATGGAGAATTAGGTGGCGGATAAAGCTTTAAATAATTGTCTCTTAATTCATATGAGTAATGAGATGCCCTTGTGTATATACTATCCTCATATGCCATCGCTTGTGATTTATTTTGCCACGTTGGAACAATCTCAAATGTAGAATCGTCTGAATATTGACCATAAGTGTTGAGATTGCCCACAACATTTAATCCCCCATAATATCCATAAAACCTCCACATTGCAGCATTGGACTTATAATAAACTTTTCTTATTTCTACTCTTCTATTATTTACGCTTCCAGAAAAAGGTATAGAAGCAGAAAGTGATAAATTTTGAACAGTTGCTTGTAAGTCATATTCTTGCTGACCTGCAACCATGTCAACAGATGCTGTATAAACTCTAATGTCTCCCATCGCTGCTTCTTGAGATAGTCCATCTGAAACTCTTGAAACATAAGAAAAAGTAAAAGATGGATATTTTAATGCAACATGTGTTCCGCTCAAACTTGAAGATAACTCACCAGCCTCTAAATCACCTTTATGATCAAAAGTTCCAGTAGTGGCACCAAGAAAGTCAGAAAGAACATTAATTGCTTGGTGGTTGTTAATAATATAAGAATATTCTAAAGTTGCAAGCTCATAAGCTGTGTAGATATTTTCTTCTGTAAGTTCAATATCTAGCACATCACCACCAAGCATTTTGTAAGTGTACGCTACTTGTGCTGCTGCGCCTGATAGAAACTCTGTTGAGTCAAGATATACACCATAAGGAACAGCAGTTGATGTGATATTTGCTGTATTTCCTGTGGCTGGCAATACATAAGGGCTTGTTTGTTGTACAGGTGTTAAGGTTGGTGGCGCTGTCATATTTCTTTCTCCTATGAGTTAAATAGTTGTTTTTGACGCAAAAGATAAAAGAAAACCCCACTTCCCGCGAGGAGAAGTGAGGCTTCTTAAGAGTTGCTATGAGCTAAAAGGCTATTAACCCAATAGATCCTCACAGATTACAAGACCGTACATATCTGGTCTTACCATCTTCTTCGCATAGCGAGTCATTACGCCCTTACGAGGAACGAATGATTCTGGGTCGAAAATGGTTGGAGTAACTTGTAGAGGCACGTATGGAGCATAAACATAACCGCTTTCAAGGAAAGAGTTACCTTTACGACCAACCAATACTACGTTACGAACAAAGTAAGGATCGACATAGATGTCAAGTTTCTTGCTCAACTGACCAACCTTAACTGCGCCAGCAGTACCACGGTTTTCATCAGCAGTTGTATCAGCACGGAAACCACTTGTGAACTCAAGGATGTTTGCAACTTCTGGGCTAACTACGATGAAGTTAGCTCCACCGCGCAATGTTTTGCGGTGAATTTGTGCAGAAACGTCATTGATGGTCTCAAGAAGAGTCTCGTACCATTCAGAAACTGTACCAGTGAAATCTGGGAAAAGGCTTCCGTTTGTTGATTCGCCAGTTGTTCTATCAACAAATTTACCTGGTTTACGTGACCAGTAGTAAGTTCCTGCGGTTGCACCTTTAACGAGGTCCTCAAGAATTTCTTGGTCAATTTCAAGAGCGATTTGTTCAGACAATAGAGATGTCAACTCAACTTCTGCATCCAAGTTGTGGTATGCGTTGATGTCTTGTTGAAGCTCTGGTGTCCATTTCGCCTTGAGTTTTTTGGTGATTGCTGTTACAGAAACTGCATCAACTTTGATGTCGATTTCTGGAATTGCGGTATTGTTCTCAAGACCCCAAGTTGTTGTGCCAACAACACCACCAAGAGCTGCACCAGTGCTGGTGAAAGGATCAGCAATTGTAAAGTCAGCAGTTGTAACTGCGTTAAGGCGAGCTGAAACTTGTGCAGCGGTGCTTGAACCAGTCGCACGGACAACAACAAGAATCTTGTTGTCGGCAGCAGTACCTGAAAGACGTGTTAAGCGGCGAACTTGCGCCTCTGAATCAAGATTGCTGAGTCTAACAGTAATAAAATCTTTTGTGTTAAAGTTAGCAGCTGTTAGCGGCGTTAGGTTAACTTCCGCAACAGCAACAACAGAACCAGAAAGATCTGGATCATATTGAACTGCTTTTGATAGTTGATCATTGACATCATCACCCACTCCAGAACCAACAGTACCAGAAATAAGAGGTTGGGTTACAATTGTTGCAGATCCAGTTGGAGATGCATAACCGTTGTTAAGCGCGTAGAAACTTTTTTCAGCGTTGTCACCTGCTAGTGAAACACCACCAGTGATTTCTGAACCAACTTTACCGCCACCATATAGTGAATCTCCAGATGTG
>Ga0194024_1000116_pt1 | contig 15007 bp, 24 predicted proteins | sample IW13Sep16_MG_FD_140337 | JGI IMG/M metagenome (GOLD analysis project Ga0194024, IMG submission 140337) | Freshwater microbial communities from the Broadkill River, Lewes, Delaware, United States - IW13Sep16_MG | ecosystem: Environmental > Aquatic > Freshwater > River | place: USA: Delaware...
ACTCAGTCGGTCGCCATAGGCCAACAGGCGGGACAGTCCTATCAGGAGAGACAGTCGGTCGCCATAGGCCACCGGGCTGGGCGGACCAATCAGGGGAGTTCGTCGGTTGCTATAGGGTGGAAAGCTGGGGAGACCAATCAGGACGACAATACTATAGTCATAAATGCAACCGGGTCAGCTCTGGGCACGGTTAATACTTCAAACCTCTATATCAAACCTGTACACAGCTTTGGTATAGCAAGTGGTGGTACCACGGCAAATGTAATCACTATAGGTGGTTCAAACTTTGGGCTGCTCTACTGCAACGTCCAAACGGGGCAGATATGCGTCATTGGTCAGACCTAAGGGATAAAATAATGGCCCCGACGATAAAAAAGTACAGAAGATAATTACACTCTGTGGTCTCTCTTTTCACGGGAGGTGGTGTGACAACCTGACGCTGTATTTGCACGGGCTTCTCCTCTTCGATGGGACTATAACTAATCATTTATAATTATAGTGATATTTCATTTTTTTTGGTTCGCTTTTTCTTGGAACCATTCACCTTGACCTCCTTCACTTCACCGCCTGTTGATTCTCCCGACACGGAGATGATATCGGAGAGATCGTCCTCCTCCTCTTCCTCTACCTTTTGGGGTGTGGTATTCATGGGCGGAACGGGTGGAAAATTTATTCCACCCATGAGCTGTGAAATATCCAATCCAGGCCCCTGCATTTCGCGCCGTCCCTCGGACTGCACGGGTCTTTCTGTGGGATCCGATCTATTTTCCGGCACCTGTGTATTTTGTACAGCCGACATCATATTCTGAACCAGTCCTGGGTTTTGTTTCAGTACATCACCCATGTTGGGTAGGGCTGCCTTGAACATGCTGTTTGTCAGATGGAACATCATAGCACTTCCACCCAGCATCATGATGAGCTTGATCTCCGGTGCCATCTTCATCTTGTTCTTGTACTTTGCGTGCAGTTCCTCAAAAACGCCGTCGTAGTCGTCTACATTTTCCATGACACTCTCGGACCACCCCTCGAGCTGAATGTCAAAGGGGTTGTAGCGTTTATTGAGGAATTCCACACCTGTCACACAGGCGATGAGCATTCTTCTAGAAAATTTAACAGACTGTTCGACTTCGATACTATAGGTGATGCGTTTGACTTCGGTTCTCAGTTCTTCGATGTGTGAGTAGGCATTCAGTCTCTTGTTCACGTGAAAGCCCTTCTTTTCCAGTCGAGACAGTTTGTTCAGGAGGTCGGCTTTTTCGTCGTCTATTGAGCTGTATCCTTCGGACGGCATATCGACTGCGGGTGGTTCATCATATTCGAAGGCGGGTTCTTCCTCGCCGTAGTCGACGATCTCAGGAGGTGGTTTCTGGGGTGCTGAGAGTTTTGACGGGTTCGTAAACGCTTCCAGATCTTCTTCGGGTTCAGGAGGAATCGGTCGGGGTCTTGTGGGTTCTGAGGAGACTGTGATTTCGTTCACAAGGTCTTCGTCCGCGGCAAGACGCATGACCTTTGGTTCATCTCGTTCGAGTACTATATCACTCATCTATGTACTATATGGAAAGTATTACGGATTCTTTAACGCGCTTGTAAAAAAATGTCAGATGACTATAAATGAAGAACACACCGATTATCATGGGACTTGTGATCCTAGTAGTTTTGATTATTCTGTGCAGTGGAAAGAGTATGTACAGGCTGTCACCAATGCCTGTTGAGATCAAGCCTGTTACAGAGGCATCGATCTTCGACCTTCCTTACAAGCTCGAGTGTGTCCCAGGACCGGAGAAGACGGCGAGTGCATACACAAAGGCGCTTACACCAGGTGGCATCTGCGGAGCTCAGAAGCTTGTTCGCGACCACGCCGAGTATAAGATGATGTAAAAAAAAGGTTAATAATTATTAATGGAAGTTAAGCACGTATTTGTTTCATCCGAGAACCGAGATAAGACCCTGTATCCATATGGTAACAATTATGTCCTCCATCTAACAACACCTATCAAGGAGATTGTAAAGGCGGAGTTGGTGCATGGATCTGTTCCAAATACACAGTATAATATAACAGATGGTAGCAATATTATAACACTGAGCAATGCATTTGGTACCGATCTGACCTTTAGTATTCCGCCTGGGTTCTACGGGGGTACGTCGCTTGCCACAGAGCTAACAAACGCTGTGAGCAATTTGACCGATATAACGGTTACCTATCTTCAGAGCGAGGGTAAATTTTTGTTTGCCAGAACGACCAATGTGTTCACACTGGAAACGACTATAACCGATATTCTCGGAGCGCCTCCGAGGGATTCGTCAAACGTTGCATACACTTCGGATATCACGGTACCCCTGTACTCAGACAACACACGCTACAGGGACATGGAGTTTATAAAGTCTTCGCGTGTTGTAAATCTTCCTCCAAACGAGGGAGTGTTCTTGGACATTTTGGAGTTGAGAAACAATACCAACGAAGACGCAAAGGCCTCAACAGCACAAAACTTTTATTCGGGGCAAAACATGAGTCGGTCATTTGGTCTGATACCGATGGATGTTATCAGCGGTAACATCAAGCGTTTCAAGAAGATGAACGACTTTGACATGACTGTAGAATACAAATATCCTATACAAAGACTGGATAGACTCACGGTTCGTTTCGTTGATAGAAATGGTCAACTGATAAATTTCAACGGAGCCGAGGACAACTCATTTGTGTTGAGGCTGCACACACTACGTAAATAATAAAATCTAGATACATATTAAATGTCCGGAGGAATCACACAACTAGTTGCTATCGGTGCACAAGACGTGCACCTGGTCGGTAACCCCGAAGTTTCTTTTTTCAGAACCGTCTACAAGCGTCACACGAATTTTTCACAGTTGGTTGATCGTCAGACTATCCAGGGTAATCCGTCATCTGGGGGTATCTCAACCGTTCGCTTCGAGCGCAAGGGTGATATGCTCGGTTATGTGTATCTGACAAAGAAGAATGGTTCAACATCCAATGTTTTCGACAATTCGGACATTTCCAAGGTTGAACTTCTCATCGGCGGTCAGGTTATTGATGAACAGGACAACACATTCACATCCAATATCGCGGATCCTCTATTGGTATCAACAACCGGAAAGGCTGCTACACAACCCCAGTATTTTTACCCGCTTCACTTTTTCTTCTGCGAACACTACCAGTCCGCACTACCCCTCGTGGCGCTTCAGTACCACGATGTGGAGCTTCGTATCACATGGAACACACCAATCGCCTCAGACCGTTACGAGTGCTGGGCCAACTTCATCTACCTGGACAACATGGAGAGGCAGGAAATGGCTTCCAAGAAGCACGATATGCTGATCTATCAGGTACAAAAGTCTCCTGGCTCTGGTGCAACCACACAAGAACTCAACTTCAACCACCCCGTTAAGTTCCTCGCATCCAGCAGTAACATCGTGGGCACCGCACTCACCTCAACACTGAAGTTGCAAATCAACGGTGTCGATGTTGGCGAACAGAAGACATACGATCCTCATTTCAACAGGGCGACGTACTACCACCACGCGCCATACAGCGCAGCCGGTCAGGGCTACGGAGATGGATTTTTGTACCCATTCTGCCTCGACACAAACAAGCTACAACCCACAGGCACTCTGAACTTTAGCAGAATCGACACCGCTCGTCTAGTCAGCGACTCAACTATCCTAAGCAGTGTGAACATCTACGGTGTCAACTACAACATTCTGCGCATCCAGAATGGTATGGGAGGTCTCATGTACGCAAACTAATTTCTGACTACATATAAACATGGACAAGCTTTTGTTTTTTCTGGTCCTGCTCGCCTTTGTGTTTCTCATTACATATGATCCCCGGTCCAAAACGCTAGAAAAGTTTATCAACCCGGACTACTGCGAACCGGCACACTATCAGAACGTCCAATTCGCCACAGATGAATCCACATGCCCTCGACAACCCCCTCAGTACCTCGGTGCGATAATACAACAATAAAATATTCAAGGGTATGGTAGAGATGTTCAGTTTTGATCGTGAAACTATTCTTATGGTTCTTGTCGTGGTGGCGCTTATTGGCGCGTTCTACAACTTCAGAGAGGTTCAGAGCGTGAAGAAGATGCTCGCGGCCCCTACGCCGGTGCTTCCGCAGGAACCCGTCAAGAAGGAGGTGGAAGAGACCTCGGAGAAAAAGGAACAATAAATATCATGGCTAACATTAGAGGGGTACCCCAATGAGAAAAGAGGAAAAACACAAAGCAATAGCCATACCCGTTTCTTACTCTGATAGTCAGAACCCAAAGTTCTTGACGGTGAAAGATCGACGATTCAAAGAGTGGGTCTTTGTTACGGGAGGATGTAGAAAACGTGAAATAGTAAACCCTCTTCGATGTGCTCTACGAGAACTAGAAGAAGAAACTAGAGGAGTTGTCAATATAAAACATGGCACATATAGTTACTTTAATTTTTCTCTAGAGGATGTACACATGACACTGATATATCATGTCTACATACTAGACGTTGATATACCAACGAGCGAGCAGCTTCAGCTCGTGAAACGCTTCTACGAACAAAAGGCTATAGTAGATAAAAGGAAGGTCGAGGGTCTTCCGGTAAAGAGAGTCTATGATGAGAATGACATGATGAACTTCGAAACGCTAGGGGAGTTTATCAACAGGGAACGGGTGTGGCCTCTTATACGAAATAATATACTCAACAACCCAGAGTTTTATTCGGCACTCTCCTCGACAAACCGCAAAACATTTAATATGTGCACTAGTAAATGACAAACAGCAAAGCCTACAACGCAATGTTATATAAAAAGCTCTCACCAGAGGCATCGGACGAGGACGTGGAAAAGTTTAAGAACTTAACGATATTAGAGCAGCTGACTATTATAAAATCATTACGGTGTGCACCACCCGAAGAAGAAGAGGACGACGAAGGTGACGATTCTCTGGCAAGAAAACTTGGTTGTGTATCATAGATGTTCTTGGAGTTTAGGAATAGACAACCTTGCACCCATGTCCTCATGGACGGTGGAGTTCTCTCAGTACCTTTTGATAGATTGGATGACTTTTATAGAACATGTGTCCAATGTATCAATGCAAATCAACTCATATTTGTCGTTGAGCAAAAGACAGAGCACTACAACTTTTTCCTAGATGTTGACTACAAGAACAAGGAGCCGCTTCATATACACGAAGTGGAGTCACTGGCGACTATCATCATGACGAAAATTACATCCCTTCTGGGACGCTACAAGGCCGTCGTCTCTGTAGCAAAACCCAAAAGGAAACAAGACATCATCAAAACCGGTATACACCTCAACTTTCCGGGACTTGTTGTCGATCAGTACAATGCCATTCAGTTGATGAACCATGTTATCAATGCACTCGACGAGGCACACCCAGACATGGACTGGAGACAGTACATCGATGCATCGGTCTACGGTGACTATGCAGCGGGTACAAGGGGAAGCGGCTTCAGAATGCCATGGTCTCACAAGAAATCAAAGCATACCGAATGCAGCGGACTGGGCTGTCCGGCGTGCAGCGGAACGGGCAAGATCACAGAGGGACCTTACCTTCCCGTGTTCTTGGTAGATATCGACGGTTGCAAAAGGTTGGAACAGTCTCCAACGGTTGAAATGTTACATATGACAACAGTCCGATCAAACTGTACGACGACGGTAGATGTTCCAGTGGTTGTCACACCCAAGCGGATACGGAGAATCAAGAGCGAAGGTACATTTACCACAGAGCAGACCAAACATGAAATACATGATGAGAATGCCAGAGATCGTTTGCAATCGTTTATAAGAAAGTATGTAGAGGGTCAGGAAAGGGCGTACGTACAGGGTATATTCAAGGGAAAGGGTATTTTCTACATCAAGACAAATTCTCGGTACTGTCAGAACATTGGGCGGTGTCACAACTCCAATCATATATGGTTTTTGCTAGACAATGACGGTATACTACGCCAAAAGTGCTTCTGTACATGTGATACGACAGCCGGACGCAAATATGGTCCATGTAAGGACTTTTCCGGCACCAAGCACCGTCTCACCACATCGATTGTGAATGCGATACAATCCGCCTAAACAAAATCAATGCATACTATAAATGTACAGAACAAGATCTGGAAGAGTTACAAAGAAGCCTGACTTTTATGTTCCGAGCGAACAGGTGGAAGATGACTTTGCAGAACACGAGTACGACACAGAGGACGACAGTGATATAGATACAGAGGACGAACTTGATGATGAAAGCGAAGACAGTGACGAAGACGACGAAGATCTCAAGGACTTTATAGTTGAGGACGAAGACGAGGAAAATTAAAAAAGTTATTTTGTGTACAGTCTCTAAATGGAGTCTGAACCACAACAACAACAACCACCACCACAAGAGGAAGAAGACGACGTTGTCTATGTTCCACAGTATCACCCTGTACCACCCAAGAATCCATTGGACAGCTTCGATAAAACTGCATATATCGTGATATTCATCGCCTTTATATTAGGATTCTTCATGGGTAAGACCATGCAACCTGTAATACTGCGAAGTGTCTAACGGAACAAAGGTCCCTATATCACCGTAGGTCGGTGTATCGCGCGCTCTAGACTTTGAAAGAAGTGTAGGACTCTCCAACAACTGCTTGTATATTTCCACGGGGGTCGTGGTTGTTGAAGGATTCTGGATTTTTTCGCGTTCATACGTGATCATAGTTACATAGAGCATATAGGCCAGTATGGCCAATATCACAAAGTGTAACAACATTTATATCTATTCAGATTTTTCTGCACGCTCCTGCTTGACAATCTCGTCAGCCTCCTTGACCAACTCCTCGATGGGGGCATCGGGCTTCTCCTTCTTCAGTCTCTCCAACACGTCGGCCGGGTGTGTCGCCGGTGGTACGTCCGGCTTCGTGTAAAACTTGGAGTTCTCATCACCCGGCTTGATGTACCCCGCATCCGTAGGCTTGGCCATCATGTCCTTCTTGCGTTCCTCGAACATCTTTGCGGCCATTGCCTGGTTCTCTCTGTACTTGGTCATGATCTCTTCCAGCTTCTCCTCGTTGTAATGAACGTCCTCGATCTTGTCAACATCGGGCGGGATGAGCAGCCACTTGTACATATCCACGACATAAATGTTAAAAGTGGCATCCTCCCTCTGAAGCCTCTTCGCATGCGATGCAGCCTCGTCGCGTGTTCCGAAACAACCGCGAATCTTCAGTCCAAGTTTATCATTCTTCTGCGGACAGTCGGGACCGACCAGACTGATAACAGCGTAGAGCTGACCAGGAACGGTTGTGTAGTCTTGTTCTAGACTCGCCATTTATAGAACTTGTGTTAAAATCTTTAAGTATTATAAATGATTATCTTGGTGATTTTGGCGATTCTGGCAGTCGCAACGCTTCGTGAACCGAAGCAGTTTACAGAAGTCAAGGAAAAGTATGATATTTTTCTGAAAAACTGTCCACCGGAGTTCCCTCAGCTCAAGAAGCGCATACTTTTGTCCGGGTATATGAAACCCAGGGGTGAATTGGGGTACAATGTGAACAAGGGCGGAGAGATAGGACTATGTCTAGACGGTGACTCGAATCAGATATTTCATGTACTACTGCATGAATTAGCTCACTCGACAGTTGGTGAGTACTCGCATAGCGAAGAATTCTGGAACAACTTTAAAAAGTTACGCGATCATTCTGTTCGGTTGGGTATCTACACTCCTATAGATAGCAAGAGTGCCTTTTGTGGCAACTATATCAGAGATTGAGTACACGACGCCCTACCACGTAGAGAACAGCCGCGATCAGACCGGTGACGCCCATACCCAAAAGTGTTCTTGAACCCGTCTCATTTACCATCTGGGGTATAACCTGCAGAAGCTTCTTCTGTACGGGGTCGGAAAAGGCGATGATGGCCACGAGACCAACGAATAGCGCCTCGGTTTGTTCGGGTGTCAGGTTCGCAATCGTCCTCTTTTCGGGCATCGGCGGAGCCTGGGGCATCGGCGGAGCCTGGGGCATCGGAGGGGGAGCCTGGGGCACCATCAGCTGCTGTGGCACTTCTACCTCCTGAGTAGTCATGATTTCTTCAATAGGTGTAACATCCATTTCTTTCTCTTGCTCTTGTGGAACATTTTTTTCGGGTTGGATTGACACCATCCCCGATCCATCGTTGCTGAGGTCAAGTGTTTCGACTGTCATTTACTATACAGCGTTTATTTTCCTTTAACTACTTTAATCGCCTGTCGTTTTTCGTATTTTTTATTCGACGCAGACCCCTTGGTGTGATTGGGATTATAGTGTTTCTTGTGGAAGTTCCATATTTGCGGTGAGCCGATACGAAAGTTTTTCCGGACCGCCGCCTTGTACCAAAATACACAGTCTTCTATCCTGTTGCTTTTGGATGTGTTATCGAGCACAAGACACTCGTAGTTTTCGGTACACGCCGTCATGACCTGATTGAACATATCAAAGGTTGGAAATATACCGAAAAAGGCCTTGTAGAGTTTTTCCCTGTTCTGAATGACATTTTCCCTGAGAATAAACACATAATCCACATTGGCGCGCAGATCGGGTGTGAGATCCATACAGTATTGCATTGTGAGCATGAAGAATATCTTCCAATGACGACCATTCATGAAACACTGACGAATGCAGGTATCTTTCATGAATTTCCTGTCGTACATACAGTCGTCCAGCAATAAGAAAGCTCCTGAACTTTTGCCGGCGCCTATGATGACCTTTTGTCTTTCCAAAACTCTTTCGATCGCCTCTTTGTTGTAGTCACCATATATGAACAGGTCGGGTATAAACTGCTGATAGTGATGATTTCCCTCTTCGGTCGCCGACATAACTATACCCACGGGCAAGTGCTTTTTGTGATACAGTATGTCCGTGACAAGAGTAGATTTACCGGTTCCTCTTTTACCGATAAACACACATACCTTGTCATCGGCCATATTTTCCGGCTTGAACTTCTTGAGTTGAATGTTCATCTAACACAAACAACGAAAAATAACTTACCGAATTTTCTCAGCTCCTATTAATATGGCAAGCGGGCGTATCCAGCTTGAAGCTATTGGAGCACAGGACTCGTTTCTGACCGGGAGTCCCCAAATTACATACTTTCAAAAGGTCTACAAGAGACACACCAAATTCGCCATCGAACTCCTCGACAACAATTTTGACGATAACGATATCAGATATGGCGGAACGGCTCGCTGCACCATCAGCAGAAAAGGTGATCTCATACGAAACGTGTATCTTCGAATAGAACTACCTTCGATATCTTCCACCTCCGGGCAGAATATAGGGTACACAGAGTCCGTTGGTCATGCTCTTATAGAACACGCCGACCTAATCATAGGTGGACAGACAATTCAAAGAATTACAGGAGAATACATGGAAATATATAACGAACTGTTCACATCCGATTCGCAACAGAATGCCCTAAAGTTCATGGTGGGAAAGACTCAAAATGGGCGCACTGGGTTGGGTCCGGCCCTAGGAACTGCCGCGATAGACTCGGTCATAGGAGCCTATCCACGAGTGTTCTTTATTCCGCTTACATTCTATTTTATGAACGATGATTCACTCGACATACCACTCTCCTCGCTGCTCAGACAGGAAGTAGAGGTCGAAGTGAAGTTCAGGAGTCTCGAAGAGATTGTAGTTGCTGGGAGCGACAGCGACCCAACGGACTTTGAAACCATTCTAGCAAACACGTCACGCCGGGTAAATGCTACTATGCCAGTTGAATACGTATTCCTACAGGGTCAGGAACTCAACTACATGAAGAACGTCGACTATTTGATAACACAACTTCAGCTGTCTCGCGGTGTGGTCGAGGGTGGTTCAAATACACAGTCGTTCAGACTGGACTTTGTCAACCCTGTCAAGGAGTTGTTTATAGTTGTACAGAATCAGGATGTTGTGGAGACCAACCTGTACACCGGCAACGACTGGTTCAACTACGATAGCGGAGATACACAACTCTCCAACAATGTTGCCAATCATCAACTCTCCAGCATGGAACTCCGTTTTAATAACGAGATAGCAGTTGATAGTCAGGTCGCCGACACACTGTTCCTTTTCAACATACAACCCATGACAAGACATACGCGCACGCCGAACAAGAGAAAGTTCTACACATACAGCTTCGCCATTGATCCGGAAAATTCGTATCCAACGGGTCAGGTTAACATGAGCAGGATACAGAACAAAACCATGACACTAAACTTCAACCCCAACCCAAATTCCAGGGATGTGAGGATATACGCACGGTCGTACAACGTGCTCAGGATTAAGGACGAAATCGCAGGATTATTGTTCACAGAAAATAATACGTACAAGTAATGGACGCCGGTGACCTCATCATACCTATCCTAGAAAGCACAGTAGTGGTTGCAGCAGAATATTCCAAAGCCTGTAACAGAAGTTATGTTCATAGCAAAGACTTTGAATATGCAATGAAATTCTGTGCTATGAACCTAGTGGGTAAACACATCGGAACCATATTCCCCGAACTCGACGAAGACAGTGACGACGAAACAGAACTCGAGGAGGTCGAAGAACACGCCGACGACTTTACACGGTACGAAGGTGATCACGAGGTCCTACAGGCCGTGAATCGTTCCTACGATACATGGGACGAGTGGGAGCCAGAGAACGTTATTGAATCGATACTTAAAAAATCTATAGATAACTCTTAAAATGAGTCTCTCATTTAAAAACCTATGTGACATCGGGAACGAACCGAGAGGGTGGGATCCAGAAAAGCATGAGTTCACTATCTATGAAGAACAAGATGATAACGAGGTTCCCCAACCTTTTCAGGATGATTTTGAAGAAGATATGAGCGACGAGGAGGAATCCTGCGAGTACTGCGACGACACCGCGAGCGAAGTAAGTGAATGCGAACGTCCAACAACTATCAGGAAATTTACCAGGTCCGAACGAAAAACATTTGGAAATATTTTACTAAAGGAAGACTACCTCCCAGAATAATTTTCTCAGCAAGTATCATAAAATGAAGAACGCCGCAGCGCCAGCGCCAACACCAACTATGCAGCAGATCGGAACAACTTTTGTTGATGCATCCAGTGAATTTCGGGCACAGTCCCTCAACGCCATCGTAGCCGGATTCAGTTTTGCATCCGCCATCGCATGGTTGGACCTTGTTCGCTTCCTAGTTAAGATGGTCATCACCGTCCCGAAGAACGGCTCTGCACAGTCTTTCCTACTCACAGCTGTGTTCACAACTGTCCTATCCATCGTTGTATACCTCGTGGTAAGTCAGCTATCAAAGGACGTTGTCAAGCCAAAGGCACCTGTGTACGCTTTGGCCCGGTAAACACCAATAGAAAGCCGAGTATAACCATTATAGCCACCGATATGAGTACCACATAGTTCCTCTTTTGAGGTTTAAAATACGGTTCCGGAATAACTTGGGTTCTATCCAATCCCTGTAGTTTATCCAGCGAACACTTTATCTTAAACTTCAGAACATGATCGGCCATTCTGAAATCGTAGGGAATCAGGGTCGTCTTGTTGTTGTAATAAAAACGCACTCTCACTCGTGTTACGCTCTTCTCCGGTCCCTTGTGAAAGTAGTGAACCACTGGATCGTCGTGACCGTTATAGTCTATATAGTCTCCGAGTACATTGGACGTGAGAATCCTACCCGTGTAGATCACATCATTCCAAAAGACATCCTTATCAAGATCATTCCCGTTGCACGATAATTTCATGATGAGATTAGAGGGACCAGCGAGATCAGTAAATCCAGCAGAAAGCGTACCGCTCGTCGATGACACGGTGTTTCCGTTGAACCCTAAAATACCTGATGGTGAATTCTCACCGAAATCAAAGCTAAAGTTATTGGAAGTGCCCACATTGGAAAAGGTCAGTGTGTTTGTGTTGGAACTGTACGTGACACTTGTCACATTGGAACCCGCGAATTTCTGCTCCAAGTCACTCGCCAGCACGGCGGCGTTGGAATAGTTCTTTTCGTCGAGCGTGTAGTCCACACCATCGAGTGTTATAACCTTGTTGCCGCTGTTTACGAGGAGTTGCGACGTGGGTATTCGGGCTGAGATAAGACTTATGTTTGTTACATTATACAACGGTGTGTTCAGTGTAACAACATAATCATTTGGATCGGGGTAAAGATTGGAATCTCTTTCAGAACTATCTACATCTAAAATGTACTCCATACTACTTTAAATGATATAAATTAAACTGAAAGAGTGTGCGCGAGTGGATTGGCCATGAGCTGATTCTTTGCGATATCAAGACTCTTGTTTGATGCGTGTGGGTTTGTATTACCTTTGTATGAATTTGTCTGGGAATATGTACTCTGTACATAGTTTTGCGTCCAACCGGCATTGGCGGAATTCACCCTTCCGTCCACGCGACTGATGTCAGATCTCACAGCAGTGACCAAACCGCCCTGGTTCAGTGCATCTGCGCGTACGTTCATCCTTCCTGGGTTTCCTGAACGATCCTTCTTCCCCCGACGATCCGCGGCACGTAGCTGAACCGGTGCAGTTGTGTAGGCTCCGTGGAAACTACTGATGCCCGGGGCAGGATTGTTCACGTGCGAATACTGAAGAACATTCAGATCTCCCTTGTTTCTTGTCGGATCCTGAGCCAGTGTGGTTGCATTGACAAATCGCTTCGCGGGTGCATATTGCAATCCGTCCTTCCTCATAGTGGTCTCGGAACGATTGGTCGTGCGCTTCGCCTTTTCATAGCGCGAACGCACAGTCACACCCGAGAGAGCGCCACCCTGTCCCTGAGCTCTTCCGGGCACATTTGGTCTTCGTGTTGGTAAGAAAGCCGTTTTGGGTGGATCGTTGCGTGTAAGTTCTCCGATAATACCCCGCTTTCCACCGGTCACTGCCGGACCAGCGGGTCCAGAGCGTCCTGGAAGCGTGGTCAGCTTGTAAGCACCCACGTTATTCGGTTGAACCCGGTAAAGTTGCTGGTACCCTCCATAGGCTGGAATGTCGGCACTCAAGCCAAGACCGGGGCCAACCAACTGCTTCTCAACGGGTGAAAGATTATTCATCGTCCCCGAAACATATGGTCTACTTCTGAAATCACGAACGGGTTCACCCCTGGGATAGCGAAGAAAGCCCACATCACCAAAACTCGGCTGAACTTCCTTCTCAATCCTGAAATCCTGAGCACCGTTGATGCGAAAGGGATCGGCGACGGTCTCCGTTCGCATTTCCATCTCAGGCGCGGCTTCGGCTTCGGCTTCGGCTTCGGGCTCGGGGTTTGAGCTGCGTGCTCCATTCGAAAGTTGTCTAGCTGCGAAAACAAGTGCCCCCATGGCAAGCAGGGAAATAGGGTCAGCCATTCTTAAAAAACCAAAATATTTTATTTAGTACCACAGTAACGTCTATCAAACAGTGCATTCTGCATCTCGGCTCGGGTGCTCGCTGGCTCATAGGAAATAACTCGTAGAGGCTGGTGGCATCTCGTGTCCTGCACCGGAAAGTACTGTCCGTTAGAATTGTTTACGTATACACGTCCAAACTGTGTGGTCGACTGAGGTCGGAGTTCGTCAGACACATCGATGAACTCCGCAGGAGACCCCTTACCTGCTCTGTATGGCGCCGTTCCATACAATACAGTATTGGGACGGCAGCAATAATTCAGACTCGACGGTTGTGGATATGTAAACACAACTTCATTCGCACACTCGGGAGGCACAGCTGGGGATTCGACCCGCTTCAGGTCTGGTTGTAACAAGTAAGCCATTTAAATTATAAAGAGATTAAAAACTCGCCATGCCACTCCTCTTGTCACCGTTGGGTGCGAGACCTGCAAATGCCTCCAATTGGGCACCACGGAAGTTCGGGTCACACACGGACTGATCACTTCTACACAAGGGTCTAAACTTCTTACCGTAACAAAATTCGGCAAATTCAGTTTGCGCTCCTGGAATTGTACTCACGGGTGTCGTAACAAACTGTCTTCCAGCGTGTCTCCGCTGAACAGAGGGAAGTGGACTCCTCGATCTACCTGCATCAAACATAAACGTATCATCAAGAAATGACTTTACCTTTCCTGCGACACTCGGGTAATAGCATGCTGCATTCCGGTTGGGTTGGTCGATATAGTCCGTAAGAAGAACGTTGCCCATGGGATTGTCCATGGTAGGTTGTTGGCAGTCAGAACATCCGTTAACGGTGACGGGGTCGGGGTTCATAAATGCATCTACAACATCATTCCTATAAAACACAAAGAGCACCGCCAAGACCAGCGCCGCCAAACCAATCAAACGAGTGTCCCTCCGTATAAAATACAAAACGAGAGTCGCATACAGGATAAAACGAGAAGTTGCGTTTACTCTCTCAGCTGGCGTCTGCTCACTCGTAGGCCAAAACTTCAACATCATCGCGGGATCAATGAGCACAGAGGGATCATCAAACCATACGGTCATTTATAGTTAATCTACTTTTTTTCTTGAGATTCGATCATTCCGCCGAGAGAAGAAAGCAGGTTGTTCAATGACGATTGATCTCCGTTTTGCATATCACCCACACATTTGGTCGCCACATTCTCAATCATAGAAAGAGCCTCCTGAGGAATCATGGTGATCGTTGTACCCAAGATATATAGTGTCTGTAAATACTGCCAAATAGCCTGCTTGGTATTATCAGACACATCATTATTCCATAGGACATTCAGGTTAATATCTGCCAGAAATCCACTAGCATCATCTGTTATGAACTTTTCATCCTTGGCCATAATAGACGCCTGATGAGGTCCAATCTTCTCCATGAACACTGTAACACACTTTCTAGGATTCGACTTTCGAAGCAAATCGAAGGAAGCGTAGTACTTTTTGATCGCTGGTTCCTCTGGAAAAGTCTCCCTGAGTTCATTCAAAAATTGCATCATCATATCATTCCACGCAGTTACAGATGTCATTTGATACAATAGTACAGATTATCTTTAAGTTAAAATGGTTCAGTTGATATTGTTTCACGTGTAGCGATA
>Ga0194024_1000119_pt1 | contig 14753 bp, 22 predicted proteins | sample IW13Sep16_MG_FD_140337 | JGI IMG/M metagenome (GOLD analysis project Ga0194024, IMG submission 140337) | Freshwater microbial communities from the Broadkill River, Lewes, Delaware, United States - IW13Sep16_MG | ecosystem: Environmental > Aquatic > Freshwater > River | place: USA: Delaware...
GGACTAGATGTTGGAACAATCTAAGTATCTGAGAAGGTGAGCTCCACTTAATTGTAGTAGCACGTTGCTCTTCAGCTTGCAAAAACATGTCTTGCTGCACCGGAACATGATAGTGTGGACTAAGTTTAGGATGACTGATTACCTCTCTATCTAGTTGTAGCTCATATGTGTGAGCCTTCTCTAGATTTTCAGTAGCTAATTTAATCCAGCTGTCTTTGTTGACAGTCAAGCCCTCATATTCTATCTCAGAGAATACAACAACAGCTTGGTTCTCTAGATCTGCAACCTGAATAAGATCACTTTCATCCAGTAACTTGTTTTGTTTCTCCCAAATTTGAATGAGATATGCCACATCGTTCGCACCATAGGTAATCTGATTGTGAGTAAACGGGAGACCTTGGAGGTTAACGAACTTGTTGCGGACCTCTTTGTCCAAAGTAACACCGATGTACCTCTCACAACATCTTGATAGTGAGTAGCCGTGACCATGCTTTCCACAGTGTAGAACCTTTTCCGTAAGATAGGTATCGTAAACATTCCGTGTTTCAATACCAGCCCACCGCTTGATGAATTTGTAATCGAACTTCGCATTGTGAAATATTTTCGTGATTTGATTTGACTCCAGTACTTCTCTTAGTGGTTCAATAGATACGTATCTTGTGTCGATTACATACTGCTCATCCATGTCCCCAATCTGGAACATAATCATCTTCTTACATGTAAAGTCAAAGCCTTCTGTTTCAGTATCAACACCGAGTACAGATTTAGACATACAGTAGTTAACGCATTCTTGTATTGTACTCAGCTCAATCTTGGTGTTGAACTGCGTCTGATTCCCTATGAATTTCACCATCACGCAATTGTTTTTCTCGAAGTTGCTGCTTGATTATCAAAGCAATCAAACCTTCTGCTTGGTCTAGGGTAAGCATCTCACCTTCGAAGAAGCAGTAGTTTAAATTCTCGCGTTTGGCTGCGTTGACTTTGCTGCGTATCGAAGATACGACGTTAGGTCTTTGGTAAGCAATCTGACCTACCCATTTCATCCATCCCATGTTGTGAATTGTTTAGATGTTAGAGAAAAGAAAGGGGATGCCATTGCTGACACCCCCCATCCATGTACCTATTGCTCTTAGTTAGAGCAACACTAAATTAGCTGAAGATCTCACCAGTAGAGAAATCAACAGCTTTTGTAACTGCAGGAATACCTGCAGTCACTGCTGGTGCATCCGCTTCTAGGAACACATTGCTTGGTTCCCCAAAGACGACGGTGCTACGAGTGAAGATGTACATCCCATTGTGTGTGATGAAATCTCCCTCCTTACCACGTCGCTTGGCAGAAGTTTGGATGTTAGCCGCATCCCATTCAGTTGCGTCAGTAGTCTCTTGAATCTGAACACGGAGACGTTGACCGTTAACTTCTGGGTTCAAGATGTTAAGAGGCTTAACTTCATGACCCATCTCGTTAGTGGTGTAGTTTCCCCCGAGATCAACCCCAAGAAGTTCTTGCGCATCTTGTGGTTCAACAGTCAACCAAGAACGACGAGCGCGGTTACCCACGTTGAATCGTTCATCTGATTTGTTGAACATGCCCAAGGCATTCTGTGGTCGGTCTGCTTGTTGCAGAATCTCACCGAATTCCAACTGAATCTTGTTACCGTTCACTTTGCGCGCCTGAACGAGAAGCGTTTGTCCTGGAGTTAAGGTCTCCAGAGAACCTGAGTTAATTGAATTTACCATGATAGTTTATGTAGGTAAATGATTTTAAATGTGGGTACGTTTAATGGGAGTACCCTTCCCCAAACAAATCCTCAAGTGTAAATGTGACATGAAGAGTAGTCGCTGCATCTCGTTGTAAATACGGAAGACCCTCTTCATAACCTATTACATATGTTGCTACGATAGCAGCTATAGTTAAGCTCCTATCAAATTCCGAATCAAATTGCGCGGGTGCCATGTTTTCTTTATTTTATTGTCTAATATAAAGCGTCTCATGGTTTTAACTGAGTCTGGCACAATACTTCTGCTTGAAGGGTATAAACACACAATGTATTTACCACCCTCTAATTTGGTTGAGTTGTTCTCTATGTATTTTAGAAGGTCTTTCTTAGACCTAGATGCATAGACAACATATTCTGTAAGGTCTTCTATAGTCCATACGGGTGAGGTGCTATTAAATTTCACATGTCCCATCATAATTAGTTTCGTTAATACTATAGGCAGGACAACTACTCGATTTAGTAGTGTGCCCTGTCCCGCTGCATGATGTCAATGATAATATCAATGCTATTGCCCCTAATAAAATAAGAGCTTGAATAATTTGTTGTGTTTTCATGATGACATAGCTTTACTTTCTGCCCACATTGTCATGAAGTCATTCATGGGCACTTTCCCATAAACATATTCCAATGATATATAGTATACAGAAGGTTTAACATTAGACTGTTCAATGTGCTTGCTAGCAAGAGCTGAATCTAAATGTTCAATCACATCTTGCTGCTCTTGAACGTCAACCTTTCGCTTCTTAGCTTGCTGAGCTCTACTCATTGTATGACCACCATCTCGTAGTACATCCCTAAGTTTCTTGCAAACAGCATTCACAGTTCTTTCTCTTGGTCCCCCAAGATCAAGCAACAGCTTGTGAAGAGTTAAGAAAGATTGTACCTTCATTGATACACCGTTGCCCCCGGATTCTTTTAGAATCTGTAGCTTGTACTGATGGATAAGTTTCATTTCGTTTTCTGACCATCGGTTTGTTGTTAGATTTCCCATAATGATTATGATTTAAAGAGTTAAAGCAAATAGAAATACACCCACAATTAGAATTGCAATTAGAATTCTTGTTGTTTCTTTTTGGTATTCTTCCATGATTAATATGATTAAAGTGAAAACAAAATGAGCCGTAAACACGCCAAACAGTTTACGTTTGCAATGGTTGATTTAGCCTAACCATGCTCATTTCGGTTCCTTATGATTTCGCTAGATTAAATTCAGTTTGGTAAACAATAAAGCCATGACCTGCATCTTGTTGAATCTTTTTGATCAGGTCAATGATTTCTTCTCGCGTGTAATACGCAAGAACAGTGTCGTTTGCATTCTCAACAAACTTCTTGGTAGCATATCCTTGCTTCCCACTAAAGCTATCCGTGATTGGTTCAAGCACAGCAACCTCAAACTTCTCGTACCTACTAGGTGAGTGGAGTGTGTATCTTGGGGAAGAGTATGCAAACTCCCCAGCTATAATAGATACAGTGTAAGGGAGAATGTTAACCTTTGTTCTCCACAATCCGGGATAAATAGTGTGGTCATCTGGGAGGTCTATCTTCCATTGTAATTTCTCAAAGTCAAACTTGTCCATGATTTCTAATTAGTTTCAGTATAAGACGCGCGAAGCCAAGAGTCGTCACCCAAGGCCTCTAGAATATTTACACCACAGCGCTCTACGCTGCCCTCATATTAGTAGTGTATTTACTACCCCTTTTGAGGCATGATTGAAAAACACAAAACTATCGTCATAGTTTCGCGTGTTAACACATACTTAGTTATGAACAATCGCATGTTCCATACGGAGAGTCTGCACTGAATGTTGTAATACAGTCACATATATTGCAATACTCTGAGTGTTCTCCCCAATCTGGTGGTTCATTAATCCACTTCTCCGGGTCATCATCATCAAATGCAAGACCATAGTCCTCCATGATCTCAGTGAATTCTTCGAGTCGCATATCACATAGCTCTAAACAGACTTCATTGAGTTTATCGTAGACAGATTGCATGTCCTTGCGAAACTTTTGTTCACGTACGTTGTCGAGTTCTTCTTGAATGCTCATCGTTGTTTGATTTAGGGTGAGAAGGAAATCGGGGAGAGACTCGCGCTGTCTCCCCCCTAACTGCATGTTTTACGACTTCAGCTAGAGCCGTCTGCCTTACTCCGGTCAGAAGAGGTACCTCAGATACCGTAAAGCAGTTTGTCTTCATGCTCAGGAATACGTCGTTGCCCATCACCGGACTCAATACGACCTTTCTATTGGTATCTCTAACAGGAATCGAACCTGTTTGTACTCCAAGAGAGATAAAAATGATAACACAGCTATCAAATCAGATTTCGTGCAGCTTCTCGAGAACTACACAGTGGGTGAGCTCCGTTAATCCCTCTGATTCTTGCTTGTACTTCACTGACCAGTATTCTATCGGCCACGCTGTGTTATCAATTTAGTTAATGATAACGCAGCAATTAAGCTGCGCTATCAAGTTCACGTCCAAGAGCAAGTACATCCTCAGGGTAATCCCAAAACCAGCCTCCAGCTGTAGACTTAACAAAGCCTTGGATTTTGTGGTCTTTTACAAAGAGAATGAAGTGTGCATCGTCAAGATGTCCACTAACTACTTGATAGCCTAATTGTTCTTCTGCTGCTGTGAGCAGTTTTGGTGTTAGAGATGGCATGTGCAATACTATATTATGTTACGGAATGTAACAGTGTGTGAAACAGGGGAAAAATGGGGAGGAGAATACTAGTGTATATTCTCACTCCCTCACGAAATTGTTATCATCGGCGGCGGCCAAAGAGAGGCTAAGCCTCTCCCTCAGATTCAATCTCATCAGCCAGCTGAACAGCAGCGGCATATAAGTCTGCATCATCAGTAGCAGAAATCCAGAGTTTCTTCTCGCCAACCTTTCGAGTTGTGAGGTCAATAGTCTTGCGACTAAGCATGATTCCGCGAGCATTGCGGATAACGGAAGTAGGGATAAAATCCATAGTAATTAGAATTTAGTGGGGGGATACCCCAAGGTACGACGTATCGTAGGGGTCGGTGAGCGTGTAGGTTCACGTGTTCAAAAAAACACCCCAAAAAAATTTTTTTCTATAATTTTTTTTCTAGCTTTGTCCCATGGCGAAGCTTATACAACAGATACGAGAAGAGAAGCATGTATCTCGACCAGGAATTCATGCTAAGACCAAGAACAGCAATCACAAGAGTTCAAAGAATTACAAGAAACCTTATCGAGGACAAGGACGTTAAAACTAATTGGTTATATTTGTCCGCTCAATAAGGAAGATATGGAAGAAGAATTCAACGTAGATTTTTTGGATCAAGCGAAACTTAAAGAACTGGATAAGAAAGTAGAAACCGGAGAGATTACATGCAATCTGGAATCCCCAGAAGAGTGTGAGAACTGCGGAAGTTAACAGCCTAGAATTAACTAGATCACCCCTGAGGGATAGTAAGTAGGGGGTCAGAAGTCGGGTTAATAACTGCAGCCTTGTAATAATAGGTAAACATAGCGGTGAAGTTGTCCCCGATAGCTGTGAAAATTGCAACGCTATAAAACCCAGGTCCTGGATAAAGGTAATAAGTAAATCCCCGGGACAAAGGCTCAATACGGTGGGTGGAAATGCGTTAGTTAAAGAGTTCTCAAAGGGGGATAACTATGTTTAATTTTATTTTACTACTTTTACCCCTTGACTAACTAACGTATAATGAAGCAAGGTTTAGGACTTGGGACTGATATGAACTCCTCAAATGTTGATAGCGGGTTCAATCAAAACGATTTACTATATGAGCACGGGGAGTACACCTCCGCAGGCATCGTTTACCACATAGACACTGATAGCTGGACTGAAGAAACAGATGAAAATCTGTATTTCAAAATAGCTAAAACAGTCGAAAGCACATCACTGGGATCTGCAGGTACTCAAGTACTCCCAAGTGCTGACTCCACCGACATCGGCACAGCTATAACTGATTTAGGATTAAATATTACAAATGCTGCAGGCATTGCAGCAAACTCATCAGCCCTTATAAATGAAGTACTTGGGACAACCGGATACGATCTGCACCCCCTCCCAAATGACATACACCTGGTAGTAAACGGGAGTATATGGAATATTAATGGGCAAAGCGAAATATCCAATAGTTTTTTGTACGGGGGAAACGAGGTAATTGGGCACAACCTATCTCGATGCTTTTTAATCAACGACTCAATAATAGAAGATTTTATTGAGAACTTCTATCTCCACTCCATAGGACTTCAGTTCCTCAGTACTGGAGTTATAGATCAAGACCAATACAACGATAACTACTCACATCTACAGCTGTATCAAGGGGGAAACATTGTACGTTTTATTATAGGAAAAGCTGATGATGACAGCGGGATATTTGCTTTTGATTACCCAATCCCTGATTACGACGCTGTATACGACTCTGCTGGTGTACTAGTTCCGCTAGTAATAGGGGAAGAGGATTGGAAAATAACAGTTAAAGAATCTCTTGTAGAACCTTACCCAACAAACTTTACCCCGCTTTTAGGGTCTGATGACCTTGAGGACATTTACGCAGATCTATATCTTCATACTACAACAACATCAATATCAGCATTGTTTGGGGACTCAACGGCAACTAATAACTCCTCAACACCACAGCTAGCACAAACATATATAATTGCAACTAAATCAGTTGCGCAAGAAGTCCCAGACTTTGTTGGATTTGTGGCTCCGGTGCAGTTTGAGTATATGGCTGAGACCCCAACAAGTGCATTTTCATATTTTAATCCTGGAGTGCTTGCAGCATTTAACACATACGGAGTAACAGCACAAGCCCTAATTAATAATATTGATAGATACGCTAAACCAAAGGAGATTGTAGAAAACACTGTATTATCTGAAGACCCCTTAGAAAGCTCAACTAATCAAAGTGTATCAATATCCCCTCAGTTTAGAAGCCGATACAAGGATACCCAAATTAGTTTCTCAGAATCAAGCTACCAAATTAGGCTTCAGTATATAGCTTTTGTCCCAACAACAGAAACAATCCCAGATCCCTGGTACACAAGACTCCCAGATGAAACCTTAACCTTAAAACTAGGAATACACGTTTCAGGGGAAAGAATAGGATCACAAGCATTACTCGGGGCACTTTCGTTACAACCAAACGGGTATACAACAATAGAAAAAGAGATAACAAGCTATACAAGTGCGGATCAAAACCAAAGCACGTACACCATTAATGGGGTAGAATATAAATGGGCAATACACTACGTGCAACTAGACTTAGAGGACGTACTAAAAAATAGTAGCGGGCTGACAGCAGAACAAATACAACAAGAAGAAAACATCTATATACAAATCTTTTCGGCAACACGTTTTGAAATTGCATCTAATAAAAGATACGGTATTGTTTTAGACCCACAAAAGTTTGGGACTGGGTACACCCCCGTTTCAACCGAAGGGCTGTCCGGAAAAGTAATTCCCCCAAGCTTGCGGCAAATAATTGTCCCTACTTCCCCGGCAACAGCAGGATTAGCAGTATCTGCAATATTTGGTTTATCAAGCTTTAACGTAGGTGCAACAGACGAGCTATACGATGGTGCAGCGGAGAGATCAAAAACAGAGTGGACAAGTGGGGCTAGAATATTTGACCCAATCCCACAATATAAATACCAGGCAGAGTTACGTCAAACAGTAGACAAATACTTCCCAGGTGTCCCACTTTATGGGCGATCTATAGGAGGCCCAGTTGAGTTTAACGTTAGACACGGGGCAGTTACCCCAGACTCTAAGTTTGTGTATGCAGACACACTTAATAATACTACATACACATTCGACGTACACATGGTGTTCTCAGTAATAGATAGTCAGGTTGCAAGAAACATCAACGATATGGTGATTACATTCTTAATCCTTAAATCAACTGACTTTGGGAGTACGTATACAATTGCGGACAGTGAAACAATCCCAACAGCAAATCTGTCCAGAGGAAGTAATAAGCAAACAATAGACGGGACTCTTGATACAACAATGTCCTTTACCCTAAATGCTACTTCATCAGATCCAGTAACATACACACTTCTAGCATTTACAGCTATCGTACAAGACACTGGGAATGGGTCGGCTGCAAATAACTATGCATCAACCGAAGGATTCTACATTAAAGGGGGATCGTACGTAGAGAACTTCATTGGAACTGCACCTACTAAAGTAGCATATAGTCCCCCACCCGTTACATTTGAAGTTGCCTCATTTAACTATGCTACCGCAGGGTATATGGGTGGAACTAGTGGAGGAAACTACAACCTAACAATAAACAAACCAAGTGGGGTATCCACTGGAGACATGTTGGTTATTCTGGTGGCAACTACAAACTCTACAGCAGACACTGATTATGTAACTACCCCAGCAGGATTTACTGAAGTGTTTGATACCCTAGATACTACAGGGGACTCCCAGATTTCTGCATTCTATAAAATAGTTGATGGAACTGAAGGATCTCAAGTAACTGTTGCAGTATCAAATGGAATCAACACCGCTTCTTCTATAGGATGGATATTACATATAACAGGGGCAGCAACTTCTTCCCCTATAGATGTAGTTGGGACTTCTGCTTCTACTACTAGTGCAAGTGGCTTTAATCAAGGAGTAACAACTCAAACAGACGGGGCACTTTGCATAAATATATCAGCATATGACGGCGGGGATCTAGACGTCTTTGGAATACCAGCAGGCACTCCAATATCAAACGGGTGGGAAAGAGCTAGCACAGACTCAAACTCCTATGACCAAGCAGACTTGGCTATTATATATAACCAGTCCGGTGATGGGACTGGAACTTTTGATTATCTAGGTATATCTGCATTCGTGACTTGGAAAATACAGGAAACTGCTGGATTTTCCAGCCTCATGTATTATGAATCAAGACTTGGTGGCGCTCAAAATAGCGACGGACGAGTAAGCCAGTCATTTTCTATAAAACCTGCATAATATGGAAGAGAAGAAAAAAATAAAAGATACTAAGCTGGGGGAATGGTTGAAAGAAAAAGCCCCCGGAATACTCGACACTGTTGGAGATCTCCTCCCTAATCAGGGTGCATTAGGATTAGTTAAAAATCTGCTTGACAAAGAGCCTGGAATTTCCCCGGAGGAAGCAAAGGCTAGAGTTGATGCAGAAATAGCATATCAGAATAACGTCACAGAACGTTGGAAAGCTGATATGAACTCGGACGTAAAGTTGGCGAAGCTAATACGTCCTGTGACCCTCATCACATTAATGGTAATGTTCTGCCTCACTATGATAGCAGACTCAATGGACGCATGGCCCTTTAATGTAAAAGATAGTTATGTAGACCTCTTACAAATACTCATGCTCACGTCATTCGGAGCATATTTTGCAGGTAGAACTATTGAAAAAACTAAGAAATGAAAATAGATGAGGGAACTCAAGTAACCCTGGACCTCAAGACAATCGCCATAATCATAAGCTTTGTAGGAACCGTAGTAGGGATGTGGTTTGCCTTGCAGGGTGAAATAGAAGAAGCTAAGCGTCTCCCAGAACCTAGTATATCTAGAACAGAGTACGACCTCAAGGACAAGCTAGTCCGAGAGACAATTATGAACACACAACAAAAAGTAGAGGAGAACGGGGCAAAGCTAGATTTAATCGAGGACAGGCTGTATGAACTTAGTACAGAGGCCAAGAGGAGATGAAAAAGCTACTAACAACACTAGCAATGGGACTATCTCTAGGACTATCCGCACAGGTGACTGTAGTACAGATTAATGCGAAGTGGAATAAATCTAACACATTAGAAGAACTTCGCAGTCTAAAAAACTGCGAATACGTATTCGGGTGGTTAGAAAATCAACCCCCAGCAATGCAAGCTAGCATTATTTCAGTACCTGTTGTCGTTGTATATAAAGATAATATCCCCCAACAGCAATATGCTGCTGATATAAGTCTCAAGTTAAATACTACCTTTGAAGAGATCCAAAGTTTGGTTAACTCACTCAAAGACTAATGAGACATTTAATTATAATACTACTGCTGCCTTTATTTAGCTATGGGCAGTTAGATAGCTGTGCAACATTTGGGGATGCTTCTCCAGATATTGCTGTTATGGGGTTATTTGTAAATCCCCCATCATGGGAGACTATTCACTATGTAGTACATGTACACCATACAGATAGCTTCCCCAACAGCTATGTACCAGAAGACGTAATATGGGACTCACACGACCACCTCAACGAAGAGTTCGAAGAAGCATTGCTCGAGTTTGAACTAGTAGATATTATCTACCACGACTTTGATGAGTGGCCTACAGCCCCACAGCTACTTGAGCCATACCTCACGTGCATCCCATACAGTGGGTTTGGGTGGGCTCAAATGAATGAATATATAACCCCACTTGTCTGGGACAGAACGCAGTACATGAACGTACACATCTTCCCTCAATTCTGTTCTGGGATCCTGGGGTTTGCTTGGCTTTCTTACACCCCAGCTACAGACATGGATGGGGTGTGGGTAAGGACAGATGTATTCGGACGGTTTGGTGATCAGCTAGTTCTTCCAACACGTATGGAGAACAAGACACTAATCCACGAAGTAGGGCATTACGTTGGGCTGCACCATGTGTTCAATGATGTAGAGTATTGCGGGGAAGACCTAGGACCCTGCGAAGAAACTGGGGATTGGGTGTGCGACACCCCTCCAACAAAAGTAAACTGGAGCTGTGAAACCCCTATCTGCCCTCCAGGATTGTACAACTACACCCCGAACAATCACATGGACTACTATGTAGATTCATGCAGAACAAACTTTACTACAGGACAGATAGAACGCATACATGCGTTTCTCCCAATATTACGCCCAGGAATAACAGATCCCCCGAGTGGTCCAGAAGAGCCCGTGTGCTACGGAGACATCAGCGGAGATTTTGTTGTAGGTATGAACGACATCTTGTTGATGCTAGAGCACTGGGGAGAAATAGACTGGGAAGGAGGAGATATAAACGGGGATGGGTACTTTACAGTTTCTGATGTCAATATCATATTAACAGAATTCGGAACCGTGTGCCCACAAGCAGAGCAAGATCCATTTTACAGAGAAGAAAACGAACTGATAAAAACCGAATCAGTAAAATCATTACTAGATTTGTTAGATAAATATCAGAAAAATGGACTTAGAAGTAATTAGATTTAGCTCTGCTAAAGACAGCACACTAGGCCTGCTGTTTAACGTAACAAATGATAAGAGAGAATTTCTTTGCTACACTCTTGAAGACGAATACAGAGAAGAAAAGGTTATGCATGAAACCCGTATCCCTGCTGGGACGTATGAAATCAAGCTTCGTACGTGGGGTAGAATTCATGAAAACTATACTAAACGCTTTGCTGACATTCATAAAGGGACTCTTTGGCTTCAAGATGTTCCTAATTTTAAGTATATTCTTATCCATTGCGGTAATGACGATGATGATACTAGCGGGTGTTTACTCGTGGGTGACACGCAAACAGAAAACATAAAGTCCGACGGCTTTGTGGGATCATCTACAAACGCATACAAAAGAATATACCCCCCAATTGCTGAAGCAATAGAAAATGGGGAGTGCGTAGAAATTACTTACATAGATTTTGATACTATATAACTTTCCTTTATATATTTGCTGCAAAGCAAACTATAATGGCAAAGTTAAAATTCAAACCAACCCGTGACTGGGTAGTATTCGCATCCCCGCGAGTAGAAAAAACAGATTCCGGCATTCACCTTGTTGGGGCAGCTCAAAAAGCAGTAAGTACAAATATTGTAGAAGTATTAGCTGCAGGCCCAGAATGCCAAATGGTTAAAGAAGGTGATACAGTTCTTGTACACCCAGAGTCAGGAGCTCTTATCATACATTTAGATGAGGGAGAGTTTGCCTGTGTCAATGAGTTCCAAGTTGTAGGGGTTATCCCAAAACTCATATAAAAAATGAACGGGACAGTAACAATCCCGTTGAAAGAGTTCGATGAATTACGAGATTCATCGGAAGCTGCGCTGGAAATGAAAAGGAAACTATCTATGGCCGCAAAGGAAATAGAAGTGTTCCTGTCTTTCCTGTGTACGCGCGAGCACATACAGGTGTATGTAGATGAATTCAACAAACAAGCAGTCCGAACTACAATAAAAATTGTAGACGGGAAGGCAAAAGTGCAGATAAATGAAAACACTTAAGATCAAAGTGGACTCTACGCTTAAGTATCTGCAGGTATTTAATGGTATACTTGAACTAACAGATAAAGAGCTCCTAGTCCTATCCAAATTCATTGACGTGTCAGACACGGTCAATCTATGCTCCCCAGAAAACAAAAGAGAGGTAGCTAAGTCACTGAATATCAAGGATTACAACACCTTGAATAACTATGTTAAGAAGCTAAAAGACAAGGGGGCAATTAAGAAAACAAAGAATGGGTATGCACTATCCCCAATTCTATCCCCACAGAAGAATGTAAGCTTACAAATACTTTACGCAGATGCCTAAGAAACTCTCTATATTTAGAATGCTAAACGACTTTAAGAAAGAGTTAGTAGAATACGCAAGGCAAGGCGCCCCAAACGTAGATGAACATACGTACAAAGACAGACTGCACACATGTAACAAATGCCCACATCTAAAGAATGCTTATAGGTGTGGGCTTTGTGGTTGTGTAGTAGAAGAGAAAGCAAAATGGGGAACAGCCGACTGCCCTGACAATAGATGGGATAAGTATGAAGGAGAAGGTAATAATTCAGAAGCTGGCCAGTGAGCACAACCTCCCACTGCATAAAGTAGAAGAGGCTGTTTATTATCAGTTTAAATATGTAGCAGATGTGATCCGTGCCGGGAAGTTTGAGTCAGTTAGACTCCCCTTTCTAGGTAAGTTTCACGTGAGAAAAGGAAGATTAAACTATTTGAATGAAAGATCTGATAACAGTTAGCGGAAATAAGGTAATCCCGTCCCCATATGCACTCACTATACCAGAGTTTAAGATTCTAAAGGTAGATGAGCTGTCTGCGGTGTACTTTTTTGTAGACCATCGCTCCCCATACAGTGTATATGACGAAGAAAACAGGTGGGAACAAATAAAAGAAGTCCTAAAAGTACGTGCATCCCCCAATATCAAGGCTGCAATACAGGTATATGCAGAGTTATCAGAGACATCTGCAGTAAAACTCCTAAAAGCTGCACGTGCATCCGTAACAAAGCTGGAGAAATACTTCAATGACGTGGATCTCACCATGATGGATGACAATGGGAAGCCCATATTCCACGCAAAAGACCTAATATCTAACCTTGCTAACATGGCCAAGGTAGTGCAGGGGCTAGATGACCTAGAAGAGCTAGTTAAAAAGCAGCAACAGAAGGAAAACCCTAACCGTGGTGGGGTGGTCACTAACAAATACTCACAATGAAGATATTTATAACAGGCTGTGCAAAGACTGGCACTACTCTGGTTAGAAGACTATTTAACGCATACGACTTAAAAGTCTGCAACAGCAAGGAGATATCACTGAGTGAGTTTATATCATCTGACTATCAGGTAGGAAAAAGAACAGTAGGTACAGTGTTTAGTGGGGCCTCTAATGAAAAAACAGTAGCTACGCAGTTAGCAGAAATAAAAAAGAATAACATCAAGATCATTAATGTATTTAGAGGCAGAACCGCCACACTTGCTAGCTCTAATAGTTACGTAAAGCCTAGCAGATACGACAGGTGTATGTTTGATATGTATATGTTCCCAGAGTATATAGACTGCCTAGTTAGATATGAGGAGTTAATTAAAAATCCCGACGCAGTACAAGCGTATATATCTGAAGTACTAAACCTTACACCAGCACATAAGTGGAGCAGTTACCCAAAATTTGTAGATCCTTCGCAGGAAAGCAATCTACCTAGTAACTATGACCTAAGACCAATCCAGTAATGTTTAAGGACACGCACTTATTCTCACCTGCAGCTACGCATTACCTAGAACATGGGTACTATACCGACGCATTAGACGGTACAAAAGAGTACTATGACCACTGGGATAGAGAACGAGATAGGTGTTTATACGGATTTGAGGTAGATGGGGTACGGATCACGGGATATCACTACTTCTACTTAAACTATTGCCCAATTGACCGAGCAGTAGACGAAGTACTCCCAGATGGGACAGTACAAGCCCGCAGAGAGCGTACATTTCCTGCATTCTACGACGGGGACTACGATTATTACCACGCAGTCGACAAATGTCGTAAGGAAAACAAACATATGTCTGTACTAAAGGCTAGACGTAAGGGTTTTTCCTACAAAGCAGGGTCTATGCTAGCACGTAACTACTTTCACCTGCGTAACTCTAAGAATTTCGTGTTTGCAGAACAGAAGGAATACCTAACTGGGGACGGATTGCTTAGCAAAACATGGGACTTTATATCGTTCATAGATGATAACACAGCATGGACACAACCTCGTCTGATCGACAAGGAAATGCACAAGCAGTCAGGGTACAAGAAGCGTGTTAACGGAACTGACGTAGCATTGGGGATGAAGTCACAAATAATAGGGGTATCACTAAAGGACAATCCGCACAAAGTCAGAGGTAAAGCGGGAGAACTTATATTCTTTGAAGAAGCTGGTTCGTTTTCTGGACTGTTAACTGCGTGGGAGATTGCTATGCCTACAATGAAACAGGGCTCTAAAACACTTGGGACTATGATAGCATTCGGTACTGGGGGTGAAGAGGGGCATGGCTTTGAATCACTAGAAGAATTGTTTTATCACCCTACAGCATATAACTGTTTGGAGTTTGACAATGAGTGGGATGCCGGCGCTATGGGTACTACATGCGGATACTTCGTCCCAATCTATCAAAACTTAGATGGGTTTATGGATGAAGAAGGTAACTCCCTGATTAACGACGCTAGAGAGTTTGAAGAGGCAGCTAGAGAAAACAAGAAGAAGGCCAACGATCCAAAAGCACTAGAC
>Ga0194024_1000127_pt1 | contig 14109 bp, 12 predicted proteins | sample IW13Sep16_MG_FD_140337 | JGI IMG/M metagenome (GOLD analysis project Ga0194024, IMG submission 140337) | Freshwater microbial communities from the Broadkill River, Lewes, Delaware, United States - IW13Sep16_MG | ecosystem: Environmental > Aquatic > Freshwater > River | place: USA: Delaware...
CCACCCATACATATCGCACATAACTTTTTCATTTATGGCACTCCACAGGAGTTTGCATGTCGATCACCGCACAGGAGGCTGCACAGGCCCTTATCGAACGCAGGAAAGCGCGTAATGGGCTAATGGACTTTGTCCTGCTGACTAAGCCTGACTTTGAGGTAGGCCCTCATCACGTAATGATAGCAGACGCATTAGAGCGCGTAGAGCGTGGTGAGAACAAGCGGTTGATGATCTTCTGTCCTCCTCGCCATACCAAGAGTGAGTTAGCTACTCGTCGTTTTCCTGCATGGTATATGGGGCGCAATCCCAATGCTCAGATTATCTCGGCTTCATATAACTCTGAGCTGTCTTCTGATTTTGGTAGGGAGGTCAGGAATCTGGTAGCCAGTAGTGTGTATAAGAAGATCTTCCCTGATGCCATGCTAAGTGAGGATTCTCAGGCTGCTAACAGGTGGCACTTGAAGGAGGGGGGTGCATACATAGCGGCTGGTGTGGGAACGGCTATAACGGGTCGAGGTGCGAACCTTGCTATAGTGGATGATCCGATAAAGGACCGTCAGGAAGCAGACTCGGAGACCATACGTAACCGGATATGGGATTGGTATCGATCTGTCTTATACACCCGTCTTATGCCGAATGGGGCTATTGTGATAATCCAGACCAGATGGCACGACGACGATCTGGCAGGCAGGCTCTTGTTGGAGCAGGATGAGGGAGGGGACCAGTGGGAGGTCATTAGCCTTCCTGCGTTAGCTGGGGCAGAGGATGCTCTGGGCAGGGAGGAGGGTGAGGCGTTGTGGCCTGAGTGGTATCCAGAGGAGCGGTTACTACAGGTCAAGTCGGTTATTGGGTCCCGTGACTGGTCTGCCTTGTATCAGCAGACTCCGCAGGCTGAAGAAGGGGGCTTCTTCCTTGCCGACTGGATCAAGACGGTCCCAGAGGTTCCAGAGAACCTGCGTATCTACGGAGCCAGTGACTATGCCACCAAAGACGGGGAGGGAGACTACACGGTCCATGGGGTCTGTGGTGTGGATGATGCAGATAATTTATATGTCTTGGACTGGTGGCGTGGGCAGACTCCCAGCGATGTATGGGTAGAGGTCTTTTTGGATATGGTGGACAAGTGGAAGCCGATCCAGTGGGCAGAGGAGGCAGGCCAGATCAGGGCTTCTCTGGACCCGTATATCAACATGCGCCAGCGGGAGAGGCGTTCCTACTGTGTCAGGACTCCATTTGCGTCTCGGTTCGATAAGCGTTCCAGAGCAAGGGCCATACAGGCACGTATGTCTTCGGGCAAGGTGTTCTTTGTGCGCGGTGCTCCATGGATGGAGGATCTCCGGTTGGAGATCTTGCGCTTTGATGCAGGCAAGAACGATGATCAGGTCGATGTCTTGAGCTTGATGGGCAGGCTATTGGAGGACATGCAGGGAGCGGGGCAGTTAAAGAACTGGTCTCCATCCCGCCATATCAGGAGGGTCTCTGTTGACAGCAGCGAAGAGGAAGTCGAGGGCGTTGTATAACGTCTACCTAAATGAGAGCCATGATGTCAGTAGGGTTGATGAGGTATGGAGTCATGGCTACAGATGGGAAGGAGAGGATATGAGTCGATTGGAGCGATTAGCTGATCGTATAGGGCATAAGGATGCGTTCTCTTTTGACGGTCTTGATGGGGCGATTATAGGCCATGGATCGAAGTATCCTGAAGATAGTGTCCTAATTTACTCAGCGCAGCGGATTATAGACCTGCTCATACTCCAAAATGGCATGAGCCTTGAGGAGGCCGAGGAGTATTTCAGCTTTAATATTGCCTGTCTGAGTGCAGGAGAGGGGACCCCTATCATTGTCTGGGAATGCGAAGACGACGATTGAGCTGTCAGATGGCTCTACAACATGGCTGTATAGGGATGACATTGTGGACATTGCGGTTGTGGGTAAGCGGAACTTCCATGGGGTTGTGAAGCTGCGAGATGGTAAGAGCTATCGCCTAAGCGAAGAGCAGAACGTAGGCACACTTATTGACTTCTGGAGAGAGGGTTGGTTTTGAACGCAAACGTGAAAGTAAGGAAGCGAGTTGATCCCAGCTTTATTGAGATCTATGAGGGGGACGAGTGGCAGGTGTTCACTCGCGTATGGATGGGCATTGTCCCTCCACATGGAACAGAGGCAGGCTATGCGTGTGTCGTGGGTGAGGTGTATGATGATGACCCTCGTCAGAAGCCCAGACCTAAGATCTTGCTGGATGAGGGTCAGGCCCTGCACCCAGATGATTGGGATGGAGAGATTGTCGAATATTATGAAGATTTATTCTATACCGAGATTGACGGAGAGAACATCGCAAAGCATACCAACCCCACACTGCATGACCTGAGAATGGTGTCGGTGGCCCTAAAAGACCTATATCAGGTTGATATGGGCTGGACCTTGCCTGCCCATCCTCCCTTTACGCAGTTCCTGCGCTCAACAGAGGGGCTATGTCTGTATGATAGTGACATTGATCCAGAGACATATAAGCAGTGGTTTCCTACGTATCGATCATCAGACAATGTGCTCTCTATTATGGACGAGCCTCCAATGGGAGATGATCAGGAGTATGGTAAGCAGTTAGTCGAAACCTTACTTGCTCGTAACGAGTTACAGGTAAATGAGCACTGCAAGCTGTTCCAGAACTCGCACCTATCCCATCCGGTCAGAGCTGTGGGCCTTGTATGTGCAGCGATGCAGGTGTGGGACTGGACCTTTGCCATACGAGATATTGAAGAGGGGGACGGCTATGAGGATATCATTGATGCGGACATGGAAGAAGAGGCCAAGGCCCAGTTAAATGCAGAGGATGCGGTCCGCTTGTGGCAGGCTGGCATAAATACGGGACTTAGCGACGAAGAAGCTCAAGCCATTGAGAATAGCATTTTTAGCAATGTGACGTAAGAATGCACTTGACAATAGTGCAATTACACATGATTATTAGCTTTAAGTAATAATTATTACTTAGCATTTGGCTCGGCTCCTGATCGTGATGCCGCATGGTCAGGGGCCTAAAAAAACACTTGGAGGTCTTGATATGTATGGTAAGTCGATGATGAAAAAGAAAAAGAAGAAGATGCCAGCAGCTAAGGCTAAGGCTATGCCCAAAATGAAAGCCAAGCCCAAGGCTAAGAAGAAAGCCAAGTCCATGTATGGGTATGGTCGGTAGTATATATGGCTGAGAGAATAGATGATCATGCTGTATCGTGCAACGATAGGCTGCGCGATGGTGTAGCTGAAGCCAGTGAATGGGCTTCGGAGGCGCGTAGGGCATGGTCATACTATGCCAGCAGGCAATACCAGAACATCAGCGAGAACGAACGGTTCCGCATCATGCCGATTGTTGCCAATGTCATCAGGCGCGATATGGACCAGATGGTCAACCGTGTCTTAGAAGCGACCCCCGTAGTCAATCCGGTAGGACGCTTTGGCAAGGACCATGAGTATGCTCGGATGATGGTGGACTTGTTGCAATACACCCGTGATGCAGAAGAGAACTTCCACAACGATCTGGAGGACGTTATACAAGACTTCTTCTTTACTGGAGAAGGCGTGCTCTTTGAGGGGTGGAATCAGGATGCAGACGGGGGTATGGGGATGCCAGAGGCTCGATGGATCGATCCTCGCTACATCGTATGGGACCCAGCTGCCAGAAACTGGCAGCGAGACGATGCGGACTGGGTGATTCACTTTGAGCCTAAGAAGGTGGATTATATAAAAGATGTCTACGGGCTGGATGATGTCCAGCCAGACTATCCTGACTTCTTTTTTGACAACAATGACGTAAGTAGGTTTAGAGACTATGGACAGGGCCGTGGCAACTTTACCCAGACCCAGCTTGGACGAGAGATTAGTAGTCCTGAAGATATGGCCTACGTCAAGACGATGTATGAAAAAGTATATCGTGAAGAGGTCAGATACCAGCTACCCGATGGAGAGATCGCAACGCTCACAGATCCCATGGGGAATGAGCGGAACGTAACGCAGGATGACTTTATTATGCTGCCGCCTGAGCGGCAAGCAGAGCTGACTAAGGTCAAGGCTCGCGTCCATGAGCTTATGGAGACGGTGGTCATCAATGAGGTCACTATCTCAAGGGAAAATAGTGTTTACTGCACTACAAATGGGGGGCATGGCAATTATCCATTTGCCTTCTTTAGCTATGTCAGGTTGCGTGATCGATCCCACGGCAAGGGGGAGATTGATTATTTAGTGGGGATGCAGGACCTGATCAACCGCACGCTCGCCCGTTGGCTTGAGCAGATGATGATTGCGGGATCAAATTATGTCATAGCACCCAAAGGCAGCTTGCCCAGAGAAGACGAAGAGAAGCTGAAAAACATTGGCCGCTACCCATTGCAGATATTCCGACCCTTTGCAGGTTTTCAAGGACCGCAAATAGAAGGGGGCCGTGCTACGGGTTCGGATTTGTTCCAGAGCGGATATCAGCTTCTTTCTTCTGTGAAGGATAAGGTCAGTGGGGTGTATGATGTGCAGCGTGGGAACATGCCCTATGCCACATCGGGGATTGGTATCCAGTCTCTCCAGTCTGCTACCGACCTTCTTACAACGATGCCCCGAAGACACTTAGAGTCTGGGTTGAAACGCGCAACGATTATGCGGATGAAAAATATCCTACAGTTCATGCGTGGCAGTCGTGTGGTTGATATTGTCGATGAGAAAGACAAGAAAGACCGGACCTTGTTTGTGGGGAACAGCATGGCAGAGATAGCAGCCGAGTATGGCTTGCAAACTGCCGTCGATGAGGCTACAGGCATTCCAATGGTTGATCCTCTGTCTGGACAGCCGTTGATGCTGATAAATCCTGCTACCGGACAGCAGGCCGACATCATGGTTCTCAATGAAGGCACTTCCGGTAAGTTCGATATGCGTAGGATTCGTCTGGAGCTTGACACTGAACGGGATCGTTCGCGTCAGGAGCGCATGGACTTTGCCCAGATGATTCTGCAAGCTGTTGGTCCTGCCTCTGCTCAGTGGGCGTTGGAGTTGATGGATGCGCCTAATAAAGAACTTTTACTGACAGCGATGGAGCAGTCAGATACAGGCAAGCAGATCTTGGCCCAGTTTGAAGAAGCTGCACAGCAGATGGGGACAGATCCACAAGAATTGATACAAATGGTCATGCAGCAGTTGCAGATGCAAGTGCAAGCGGCTCAGGCCCCTCCGCAACAGGGACCACAGGGACCACAAGCCCCTCCGCAGGGACCACAACCACAGGAGATGGCTAATGCCTCCCAAGAAGAAGGACCCCCGATTAGCGAGGGCGGGGGTCAGCGGATTTAATAAACCGAAGCGGACTCCCAACCATCCGAAAAAGTCCCATGTAGTAGTAGCTAAGGATGGAGATAAGGTTAAGACGATTCGTTTTGGAGAGCAGGGAGCGAAGACGGCTGGCAAACCCAAGAAGGGGGAGTCGCAGGCGATGAAAAAGAAGCGGGCCAGCTTTAAGGCTCGCCATTCTAAGAATATAGCAAAAGGAAAAATGAGCGCGGCCTATTGGGCCAACCGCACTAAGTGGTTGTTTTTATTGTTTTTATGCTAATTTGTTAATAGTATCACACACAATTTAAGTCTTTTTATAACAGGTTCGGCATAACCATGTTGGACCTGTTTTTTTTGTTCTCAGCAAAAAATCATGTGCAATTATTTGCTGATCAAAGGGGGGCGGCATGAACGGCATACCAGAAGAGGCAGTATTAGCAGTTGGGTCCGAGTTTGAGCACCTCTACGAAGAGGAGCTACCGGAAGCTGACGTAACATTTAAGAGGGCATTGCAGGCTGTGGTTCAGACCTTGCCCTATGACCTCCACTTAGATCCTACTCTGCAAGGAGACGAAGCGGAAAAGGTAGTAGATCGAGGGCTGGTGGAAGCCGAGATAGGAAAGAGCTGGAAAATAACACTTAACTGGACCCGTAGCTGGAAAGGAAAGATCCCAGCAGGGTATGCCAGAATAAAGTATCACGATACTGAGGTCGCAATTATAGGCCCATGGGCTACGGTCCGGACCTGTTGGAAGTGCGGATTGAGTGGGTGGGCAGACGAGAAAAAGAAAATAGGCATGTGCCTACCTCATTACCCCTGCCCCCACTGCGGTGAACGGGATTGGTTTGGAAGAATAGTTGAACCGTATCACTTTGAGTTGGATATGGCCGAGTTCATAGTTCGGGATGCAAATAAGGACAATTTTTACGAAGAGTTAAAACCATCAAAACCAAGTAGCGATGGAGTACCTACTCCATCGCAAAACTGACCACTGTCTTCTTAAGCTAAGATCACCCCATCTGGGGAACGCATTGAAGCCGCTGGGAGATAAAGTCAAAAAGGAGAAGTAAGATGTCTGAAGTTTTTGAGGAAGAGAACGTACAAGAGTCAAATGATTCTACTGCTACGCAGACTATTCCCGAAAAAGTTCAGGTTGACGGAGAAGAAATAGATGTCCGTCAAGCTATTGCGGATCACAGAAACAAGAAGGAATGGCAACGATCTCAAACGCAGCGAGATCAAGAAATTGCCGCGCAAAGAAAGGAAGTAAATGATTTGTTAGGCAAGGTCATTGATCAAGTTGCACCCAACAATGCACAAGCAGTCGCGAATACGGACTCCTCCTTTGATCTGGATGGGATGCTGGAAAAAATTCCAGACCCGATTGAAGACGAGAAAGGGTATAAAGCAGCAATGGCTCAGGTCCTCAAGGACTATGGGAATGCATTGAAGAGTGAGATTGCCAGCCAGACCAACAGCTTGAAGACGGATACGCAGAAGCAAATACAAAGTCAATCGCAAAAAGATCGCATTGTGCAGGACAACCTACGCATGGTACGCGACTACGTTGCGAAAACACTCGGAGACGATGTTACTGAGACTGATGTCAACGATGTGATTAAGAGAGTGGGCCAGAAGTGGGGACCAGAGTATGGGACCGAAGATGCTTCTGGGGCTTTTCGATACAACGAGCACGCAGTTGAAGAGGCCCTCTGGGGTGTTCCTGCGCTACGCACTCGCCTTATTGCATCGCAAACCAATGAGGCTCGCAAAGAGGGCCTTACGGGCAGACAGAAAGGTCAGCAGGGATCGCCTTCGGCAAATCGTACGGTCGCAAGACCAACAAATAACGCGCCTATTGGAGACAAGATTGAATGGCTCAGATCTCTTGGAGAAGACGAGATGGGACGAGCTGTCAGTCGGATGAACTCCGATGAGCGAAACAACATGCTCAGGGCCTTATATAACGGGTCCTAACTAACCAAGTAGGAAGAAATTACAATGCCTGCAAATGTATTTACCACAGGAACAGGATCAGCAACCAGTCTTGCTGATCCTCTTGTCAATATCCTTTTCTCCTCCAAGCTGCATGTGGAAACGCAGTCGGAACTCTTCTTCAATCAGGCTGGCCTGATTAAGAAGGAAGATGGCAGCGAAGAGACCTTTGAGCGTAAGGGCGATAGCCCTATCGTGATGAAGGATGAGTTTGGCAAAGAGCGCGGTCAGCGCATTCGCCTTGCTCTACGCAAGCAGCTCACAACCAACGTGGGCTTGGCAGATCGTGACGGAGGTAGTGGCCTCAGTCAGTATACGTATGGCGTTTCTTCAATGGTCGATCAAGAAGAAAACATGAACCTCTTCGATATGGAGGTGATTGTTGAATTGATGAAACACTCCGTAGGCTTTGCGACTCCAGAGTTGCAGGACCTCCGCACGCCCATGCGTATGGAGCAGGAAGCGGCAGTCGCTTTGCGCGATTGGCTAACGGGCCAGTATGAAGAGTCCATCTTGGACGCTTTCTATGATGGCAACGCTGCTCACGTAATTAAGTCATCGTTCGCGTCTGCAACAACGCACCCTCGCATTATTTGGGGTAATGACGCAACGGCTCAGTCTGATATTAGCAGCAATGACACGCTGTCTGCTGCCGATCTTCGCAAGCTGTATGAGACGCTTCGCGTAAATAACGTCAACCCGTTGAAGGTTGAGGGCAAGGAAATGTATGTGCTCCTTGCACACGTTTACAGTGTCAGTGACTTGATGAATGATGCGGACATCAAGAATACGTATCAAAATGCGTTTACGCGCACTGGTGCGGGTGCTGAGAATCCTCTCTTCAGCCGTGCTGATGTTGTCTTTGAGGGCATTGTTGTCCACGAATACAACCGTGTGCGTTCGCCTGCTACTGGCACCAACGCTGCCAGCACCAAGCAAAACATTGCATTGGGTGCTGATTCGATTATCTGTGGCAACGCTTCTGAGCCTCGTCTCGTACGTCGCAAGGAAGATGCCTACGAGGATCGTTATGGTGTTGGTATCAAGCAGATCTTTGGATGTGCTCGCGCTGACTTTGCCAATGCGGCAGACAGTGCCACGCTAAATCAGTCTTCTGCCCAGTTAATGAACTGGTCGGTGGCCTAATTGATGTAAAAATGGAGAGGGGGAGGGGCCAATGCTCCTTCCCCATCTCTATAAAAAAGGAAGAGACATGGCTTCAATTTTTGTTGAATACATAAAGACTAAAGATGATGTGGGATATAGTGAAGGACCGCTAAACATAAAAGTGCGTGGTCATGGCTACTTGCAGTTTGAGCCAAAAGAAGAGTATGACAATCGAAGAGTTGAGGAGTTGTCAACGGAGGATGCTGCCATAGAGCTGTGTGAAAGGCATCGTAGACAGCAGTTGTTTCAAATCGCTCCCGATCTTATCGCTTCGCAGGAATTGGCAAATATTGAGAGTTACATAAGTGGTCGAATATCTCCACTGATAGAGCGCATAGAATTACTGGAAGAGCAGGTAGCTACTATGCGAGCCTCGGCTACAAAAACTCCGACAAAAAAGAGACAATCAAAGGCATAGTTGATGGCAATTACATGGGGAGAGCTTAAAGCCAGAATAGCATCACGATCTCACAAAGATCTGGAACGCTCTGAGGAGCTGAATGACGTAGAGCGATTTGCTAAGGCTGGTATAGAGCTGGTTGAAGCGGAGGATAGTTGGTCGTGGCTGTATAAAACCTTCTCAATCCCCTTGGTTGCTGATACATATGAATATGATTGGCCCACAGGGTTAGAGCGTTTTGATGTAAAAACATTTCGATATGCAGGTAGTGGGTCCTATCTGGAGTATGCACGCATTGCTGAGAATATAGACCACCATTTAGGTCCAGACTGGCGGGATGCAGGGTCAACTACAAGCGACCCTCGCTACTACGTGGACTTTGGCAGAAAGTTCTGGATTGCTCCTAAGCCCTCCTCTGGCTTTGTATCGTCCAACCCTACGATATACCTATATGGATATACCTCAGACCTTGCAACACTCTCAGGGACCCCTACAGACGCTACAGAGATGCTCCTGCCAGAGCGATCTGCAAATGCGTTTGTAGAAGCAGCATTAATGGTGGGCCTACAGCAAGAGGACGACCCTGACTGGAAGACGTATCAGCAGATATTTCAGTCTAATATTATCAGACTCAGGACGTTCGATGCTTCAGTGGCATCTACTGACGAGGTCTTGCTGCCTGAGTGGTCTCCATACATGGAATTTTAATGGCTGAAAACACGGACATAGATCTGGCAACTATAGCCATCTCAACCAATCTCAGCTCAGACACCGTCAGGGCATCGCTGGAAGGGACTTGGAAAGAGTCTCAAGTGCTCGTTAAGACAGACGAGAGTCAAGTTGCATTTCAAACAGAGGTAGGTTGGGGTAAGCTGGTATGGGGAGGTGTTTTGCCTACGCTAACCACAACAGAAAGGGACGCACTGTCATCTGTTTCTAATGGCACTTTGATCTACAATACCACTACAGACAAAGTGCAGGCGCGAGCCGCTGGCAGTTGGGTGGATCTACACTAATGCCAAAGCAAAGAAATAGATATCGGTTCCCTACGGGGCGGGGTTTTCTTGGAGAGAATAATACCGATGCTGAAACGGAGGATATGTTTGGTGCAGGCGCACTGGCATTACTCCGTAATTACCACCTTGACGGGTATGGAGCATTAAAGAAAAGACAAGGATGGGAAGAATACACTTCCAATGCGGTCAATAGCACAAATGCTATTCAGGGCTTGGGGTATATGAACTTTGGAACCCCATACCTGCTGGCAGTGTCTGGTGATAAAGTAAAATACATGGTCGAAGCAGATCCTCCCACATGGACTGATATAACTGGATCTGTGACGATCAATAACAACCAGAACAACCTTTGGCGTTTCTGTACGTTCCATGATGGGGTTAATGGGAACATCTTGGGAACGGATGGGGTAGGAAACCCGTGGAAGTGGAATGGCACTGGGAATGTTTCAGCTCTGGCCCTAACAAAAGCAAATGACCTTCAACAGTTTAAATCGCATGTCTTTGCAATCAATACAAGTGATCGCCCAACGGCTATCCGTTACTCTGACACCGGAGATCCGGCAACATGGCCCTCTGATAATATTTTTGATTGTACGCGAGATTCAGTGGGTGTAGGTCTTGCCCTGCATACAACTGAAACGCTATTGGCCTTCTATGAAAATAGTATTTACAGAATCAACTTTGACTACGGTGGCGCAGGAGCCTTAACCAGCTTTTTTACCAATCAAATTGTTGACGGGTCTGTTGGTTGTGTGTCTAAAAACTCAATAGTCACATCAAATGGACAGACATACTTCGCAGCGACTGATGGTATTTACACAATTGGCGACCCATCGCGTCCTGCTATTTACATAAGTAGATCTTTAGAGAGTCTTTGGCTCAATCTTTCAAAGTCGCGCATGTCAAAGATTTATGCTTTTGAGCGCGGAGAGCCATGGAATGAGATTGTTTTCTTAGTCAGCTCTGCTAACTCTTCCTTCCACGATACGGCCCTTGTGTATAATACACTGACAGCGCAAAGGGCTGGAGCGGAAAATGCGTGGTCTGTGTTTACCGCTAATGATAATAAGCTGCGTTTTAATGTTGGTATCAATTACAGAAAAAGTGATGGGGTTGATTATACCCTGTTGGGAAAATACGACTCCAAGGTAGTTAAGGCATGGGGGAATGATAGGCAGCTTACCACGTTTCAGGATGGAGGGACAGCCGTAACGTCTGTAATAGAAACAGGCTTTATGGATATGGGATATGAAGGGATAAAGTCTATCCGAGAAGTATGGATGGACTTAGGGATCTCAGCCAAACACACTTTTTCTGTTAAGGTTGAAGGTCCAGAAGGAAGGCTTTCTACAAACACCCAAGTAAATGTAGGGTCAGATGGTGGCTTATTAGATATAGACTTTGTGTTAGGAACATCGACCCTTGCTTCTGGATTAATAGCTCAGGCCCGATTCAACCTCACTGGCAATAGCCGCTATTTTAAGTTTCGCGTCGAAGAAAGTGACACAACTAAGCCCCAGCGCGTAGAGTCTTTTCACTTCCTCTATGCGCCTAAAGGGATGAGGATAAAATAAAATGTCTTTAGGTGATTTATCTAACAGGAAAAAGCGCATCGGGTCAATGAATGTGACCGGAGATGATGAGACTGATGAATATATCCAACGGGCCTATGACTTTTATGGCAGGCCATACCGTCAGGAGTTTGAACAGTTAGGTGAGTCCACTCGTAGAGAGGCACTGGCTAAGGGGCTTTATCTGTCTGGAGATTATGGCAAGGCAATTAGTCGAAACTTAGAAGACTATAACCGCAAAGTGGCTGAGCAAGTTGTTATGCCCTTGGCAAAAGAGGGCATGAACAGAGCGTTTCAAGCTCAGGAATTGGGGTTGAGGGAGCGGCAGCAGGGTGAAGCGGAAAGGGCAGCCTTAATACAAGAAGGTTTTACAGGTAGAGAGGTTGGCGTAAGAGAAGCGCAACAAGCTGAAGCTAAAAGAGCAGCGGGTGTGCAGGAAGGCTTTACTGAGAGAGAACTTGGTATAAGAGAGAAGCAGCAGCTTGAAGATTTTAGGGCAACACAGGTGCAGGAAGGATTCACAGGCAGAGAGCTTGGAGTAAGAGAAGCGCAGCAAGCTGAAGCGGAAAGAGCAGCCTTAATACAAGAAGGTTTTGCAGGTAGAGAGCTTGGAGTAAGAGAAGCGCAACAGGCTGAAGCCGAGAGAGCGGCCTTAATACAAGAAGGTTTTACAGGTAGAGAAATTGACATAAGGGAAGCCCAGCAAGCTGAATCTGAAAGGGCTGCTCAGGTTGATGAAAGTATACGTAGGGCAGGATTGACGGGAGTGTATGGTGGTGGAGTTATAGATGCTGAAGCACTGGGATTAAACTCCAAAGATATTCAACGATTCTTATCGCGGGATCAAAGCGGATTTGCAACAGATGAAGAGAAGGCAGCGCAGAATCTTGAAATAAGGACAGCGTTTGCAAGTGTGGTTGGTCGGGAGCCGACAGCAGAAGAGGTTCGCTCTATAATGCGTGGCGGCAATGTAGCAGTGGCTGGTTTTCAAACATTGGCAGGCAGGCAGCAACTGGTGCAAGAGCAGGACTTGCAACAGCGCAGAGATCAGCTTGAAGAAGACAAGCGACAGTTTGATGCAGAATTAGAGCAGAATAAAACGCTATCTGAAGCAGACAGGTTGGAACGTCAGCGTCAGTTCGATGCGGAGTTATTGCGAAGAGAGATAGAGTTTGCAGCAGAAGCTGTTGGTGTGTATGGCTCGGTCAGCGTCTCGGCAGACACCTTCGGCATTGACATATCTGACTATTACAATGCAGATACAGGCGCGATTACGTACGAGAACGATGAAGGGACAGGATTTTTTGATTATGTAGATCGCCTGCGAGACGAGTTGGAAAGGCAGGGGCTTAGAGCTACGGACGATGAGATAGGAAGAATGCTTAGGGGTGAGTCTGTGCAGCTCACAGGCGTGCAGACCTTAGCATCTCGCATGGCTTCTATGTCACGTGAGGAGTTTGACAAAGAGTTAGGCTTGCGTAGGGATCAGCTTGAAGCTGACAAAGAGCAGTTTAATAAACGCCTCGCACAAGACTTGAGCCTCTCTGATGCGGAGCGGGAAGAGCGAGCGCGTCAGTTCAATATGGACATGATCCGTAGGGAGGCTGAGTTTGCAGCCCAGCAAACAGGTCGCTATGGTGTGGCAACAGTATCCGCAGAATCCTTTGGCATAGACATCTCCGAGTATTTAGACACGGAAACTGGGCAGGTAAAAGACTTTGGTGTCTTTTTTGAGTATTTCGATTACATGGAAACGCAGTTTGCTGCTGCTGGCATATCTATGTCCGATGCAGAGATCCAATCCTTCATGCAGGGTGAGACAGTATCAGTCACCGGATCGCTAACACTTGAAGGACGCAGGCAGCTCTTTGAAGAGGAGCAGCAAGCGATTATCAATCAGCAAGAAGAAGATCGGATAGCTATTCAAAGGGATCAAGCTGACCTTGATGGGGCTATTGCACGCGCCCAACAGTCAGGGACCTATGTGGACCCGCAGACAGGTGAGAGTTTGGAAACCTTAGAAAAGCAGAGACTTGCTCTCCAAGAAACACAAATGTATCTGGAGCTGACGGGAGATGCGGATGGTATAGATTCAGATGGCAACTTCCTTGGCACGCTTGCTCTCAATGCCCAAAAGAAACAATTGGTTTGGGAAGAGGAGCGTAGGAATCTGGAGAATGCCATTCAGCGAGCTAACGCTACGGGCAACTTTATAGACCCAGAGACTAACCAGTCTATTGACACCCTTCAGAAGAAATTGCAAGACGCAGATATACGCATTGAAAATGCCAAGCTCGCGTTTACCAAAGAAAAAGAATCATATGATCGGCAGGAAAGATATGCTGAACTAACTGGAACTTTCCCACCAGTCAATATGGGAGCCAGTGAATTTGGCATTGACATGAACTTGTTGTATCCCGATGGGGGGGATGAGGCTGACTTTAAATATTTCTTTTCAATGGCTGATGTGCTACAGTCAAACGCCAATCGGCTTATGGGTAGAGACCTTACGGACACCGAAATAAATGCTCTATTGGTGGGGCAAAAAATAACAACAGCTGACGCAACAACGACCCTCGCTTCAAAAATACAAATCGCGCAATTGACAGGTAAATATGAAGGTGAAGATATATATGCCAGAGTCATTGAGGAGGC
>Ga0194024_1000130_pt1 | contig 13958 bp, 12 predicted proteins | sample IW13Sep16_MG_FD_140337 | JGI IMG/M metagenome (GOLD analysis project Ga0194024, IMG submission 140337) | Freshwater microbial communities from the Broadkill River, Lewes, Delaware, United States - IW13Sep16_MG | ecosystem: Environmental > Aquatic > Freshwater > River | place: USA: Delaware...
CACCTTTCAACCGGACATTCAGAGGTACCAGCATTACATGACGAGTGGGAAAAACCACAACGTGGGTCCGGTCGAAAAGCAGTACGTTGGTCCGGGATTGGGCATCGACCCGAGTCAGGCAGCGGACGGTGGGTTTCACTCTTTGTTCCGTATTATGCCGGACAACGTGAACGGGTACCGCAAGAACAACTTCGGAGGCACGGTCGTACACGGCAGCAGCGCGGTGCACAAGCGAGAACATTCCGAATTTGAAAACACGCGATGTTTAGAAAGCGCCAAACTGACGGACCAGGAGATGGCGAGTCTCGGGGCCCGTGGTCTCGACGCCCCGCACGGTGCGGTGTCCGGGCAGTCCGCAAGGTCGGAACAAATTCTTCCGGGCTTTCGTAGCGAGCTTCAGAGCTGTTATCCGGGTGCTGCGGGGTACGCCCCCGCGGGTGCTTATCAGGTGTCCGAACAGACCCGTATGTCCGATCGCACCAACTGTCATGTGATGGGTGGCGCCTTCCGACCGATGGACGCGGGGTACTCCCAAGCAACCTTCCTGACCAACGCGACCGAACGTGAAACCTTCAACGAACCTTCGCGAACCTTCACGAACCTGGCGGGGAACCAATTTGGAACCTACACCCAAACGACCGACGACGCCCGAGGAACATTGCGAGGACAGGCCAACACCACAGAAGGTCATCTGACCGGTAACGGGTATTACAGCGGTTCGAGAAACTACGAAGCAAAAACGACCAACAAAGAAACGACTCTGAGTCAGTACACCGGAAACGCCGGATTTGGCACCGGAAGTCAGCTCAGGTCCCAGGAGAGCACCTTGCAAACGATGCGCGGAAACCAAGGGCAAGGTAATCAAGGCCCCGCTGGCTCGGTCATTCCGGGCGCGGCCAATTACGACACCGTTTCTCAACTGATTTCCAAACCCATCGTGTCGGACTTTACACCCAACGCTGGGAGGAACACGACCAACGACCGTGTTTGGAGCGAAGTGACCCGATGTGATTCCGACGATAACGCAAACCGGATCTGTTCCAATCCTCAATGGTTGGGCGAGGAGACCCATTCCGGGGTACAGCAGCTGGGCACCGTGTTTCACACACCGAAACCCTTCGAAAACAACCGCGACTTTGGATACGTCGTACCGAACTCGCTACGCACCGACATCACTCGCAAGCAGTAATTTCCACTGTTGCTTGTTTTTCAAGTATACCTGTATTTCCAACCCAAAGTGTTTATCAAAAATGAAAAGCATCGGTTCCACGAACCGATTGTAAAACCATAAGGTGTCTTTGGCAATGTCTTGGACACCGGTAAAAACAGTCTGGTTTTCTATATGGTGGTTGAAAACCCATTACAAATGCACGTGAAATGGACGCAGTGGGTGGGATACATCCGCGAGTTTCAAAATGAGTATCATGACGCCGATTTTTGAAGTAGAATCTTGAATGTACCGTTTCATGTAGTTGTCGTGCAGTGCGATATCGGTAGACAAGATTAATGTTATGATCGTTCCGATATTCTCAAAAACGTATTTTGGAAACAGTTTAATCAAGTACTTCTCAATCAGTTGCATACTGTCGTGCACGTGCATCATTTCGTTGTACGACAATGAAAAATCCACTAGAGTGTGCTCTCTTTTTTGTAAGTACGCCAACTCTTTGCCCGTGAAGGACCCCGACGCAAACACCACTGCGTTAGAAACTCCTGGGTGGTGAAAGTCGTGACACAGCGCCGCGATTTGCAAAAGAGAGCGATCGGTTTGAGTCAGAAACGGTACTTTTGACGAAAGCACACTCACCGCCTGGAACACTTCGAATGTATGTTTGATGTTATGATAGACATTCGAAGTGTCTTGTACCAATATCTTTGTCATTTTGTTTAAAATCTGTTTGTTTAAAGTTGGATTCGTGTTTATCATCATGTCGTAAATCACATGTCGGAAATTCTTTTCAGAATAAAACAGATGACTGTCCGAGTTCATTTTTAAATCCTAATAGTATTGATTCCTTAAATATAATAGAAAAATAAGAACAACAATAGAATAAAGTATCTTATAGTCTTTTTTTACGGGCATTGGTTGTTTAGTTCTTTCCTTCGGTGCAACTTTTCCGGCGTGTTCGTATTTCCGCTCCGTGTACGGCAACTGCTCACACGGTATCAGACAAGAATGAATCATCATTTATTTTAAAAGCGCACGTATTAATTTCGGTGGGACCGAGTATCGGTCTATTAGTCTGGAAGTTCCCGGTTTGGTCAGGTCATTGTTGCTCCGACTACATTGGGCGGTTACCAAGTGCTTTCCGTGCGCCCGAAACGTCGCACACGGCGTCTGTGCGGTACATTGCTTTAAACGGACCTGCCGGTTGGTCCAGATGTTTGTCGGCTTTTTGTATTCATACCCGTACCGACAGTAAGAACATTCGTTTAAGAAACGATTCCAAGGCTTCATAAAAGGACGACGGTGTAAGTGTCCGTTCTTCCCTGGGTTTTCCATAAACCAATACTTAGGTCTGAAATAGTCTATGATTTCAAAACATTTTTTGACAATGGCGTCCGCTGTCTTGAAATCACGGGGACCGACCGTTTTTGCCGGCGAATAATGGGTGCAAGGTGGACTGGCCCAAATGATGTCAAATTTTCCTAATTTCGCCCCTTTGTAGTCCCATTTCAAAATGTCCGCTTGTATCGTAGGATTGTACTTTGAACACATGTCTACCGTAATGACTTCCGCAACAGGCATCGCCCGCTTGACCGAACCTGTACCCGCGCACAAGTCAAGAATCCTAACCATTTTTTAAATAAACCGCACGGAAATCCATGGGACTAAAAAAATAATTTTTAATCAAGTACCGCTGATTGATTTTTAATCAAGTACCGCTGATTGATTTTTAATCAATCACACACTCCACGCGTTCTTTTTCAGACTTTCTAAAACACTTGAAACAATTGAAACACATTATTGTAATTATTATTCATATTATTATTGTAAAGACGATGGATTTCGTCATTGTTACGTACTGGTGGGGTGGAGACACCATTTGTCAAAATTCCAAAAACAACTTGTTAAAGACAACAAAGCGACCAGTGTCCTACCGGACATTAGTGGGTATATTAGAACAAAAATGTAGAAAACTTAGAATTCCCTTTTATTCGGAAGAACTTCATTTTTCAAGTTACGAAGAAGGTATCCGGTACAAACCGACGTTTATCCGACGACAATTGGAGCGCTGGCAGCTCCCCGTTCTTTACATTGATTGCGACATGTACATTCATGAGTACCCGGAACTTTTATTACACACAGACAAAAGGTATGACTTTATGGCGTTCAACTGGTACGCTGACCCTCGCGTAAACGGTCCATGTGTCTCTCCAGTTGTATTTGATTGGCACACGTTGTATTCTTGCGGGGGCTTGTTGTATTTCAATTACACACAGAGAGCTTTCGAGTTGCTTCACACATGGTCCGACGCCATCTTACAATACCCTACAAAAGCCGACGACCGTCTGCTTGACATCTGTTTTATGAAACTCAAACACAAATTGTACTACTACTGGTTTCCTATCGAATACATGTACATTCCTCAGTGTTTTAGAAAGCCTAAGGATCTCGTGATGAGCCACCCTTTTGTACTCACCGAACACACTCACCGAAATGATTTAATCCCGGAAGATCATGAAAAATACGTTTACAATCAAGTTCATAGAAATTACACACACGTTATAGAAAATATTCATAATCCAAATATGATCAGGTGTCTTCAAGACAGAAACAAAGGACTGAAAGCACACGGACTGGTTTACATCAGCGTCTGATCCACCGCGTTCTTAATTAACGTTTCCATCAAGTTTGAAGGAACCCAAGTGTCCCATTCATCGTGGCATCGGTTCATCTCGCAAATGACCGGATCGTCAGCGTTTTCAGCGCGTGTGAATTCTTCTTCGTCTTCTTCTTCGTCTTCTTCGTCGTCTTCACTTTCGTCTTCTTCGTCGTCTTCACTTTCGTATCCTTCACTTTCATTAGAAAAGCTATTCAATTTAATTTCAAGGTCTTCTTCATTCTGAATATTTTCCAAAAAGTGTTTGGCTTGATACTGTAAGGCGTACTTGATATCCTCCGAAGTCAGTATGTCTCTACCCGCTGCATGGGCGTACTTGACACCGATCGTAATCGCCTTTTCCGTAAAGTAAGACAGTATGTTTGCCAAACGTTCAAGGTCAATTGAAGCGTTTGCATCAGTAAGCCCAAACCCAGTACGGATAACAGAAGGGACGTTCATGTTTTAGCTTTAGCTGGTTGCTTTAGCTTGTGCTTTAGCTTGTGCTTTAGCTGGTTGCTTTAGCTATTGCTTTTTCTTTAAGTGCTTTTTAAAGACAAAACTGGAATACAAATAGCTGCATTCGGTGTAATCCGGGCCCATTCGGAAATTCATTCGGTTGTTGTAATCTCGGAACGGTGTGTACTTGACCAAACGCAGACCGTGTTCCAGGCATTTCCTTGTAAGGACTTCTTTCTTGACGAGAAATTCGTGGCTCACGGATTGTTCTCCGAAATACAGAGTCCCGGCGAGATGAACACACAGCGGGGTGCCTGCGTCTTTTTGTCTTTCAAGATCCGACACTCTCGGAATTCGGACGCACATCGCCTGGTTTGAGTAGCAGTTAGACCTACCAATCTTTTCAATGACCCGGTCGCCGTCCATGAACGTTCCGATGTAAAGTCCGTTCGGTTTCAACATTCGGGACACATAAGAAAGGTGTTGGTCCAGAGTGTAGACGTTTTCAAACATGTAATGAATTGCAAACTGACAAGATATGATGTCAAAGTAATTTTCAAAACTTTCAAAGAGGTCTGTGGAAAATACGTAATTCCTTTTTAGATGACTCGTGTTGAACCGACGCTTCGCTTCCTCTATATAAGACGGATTGGGATCGTATCCAAACACGTAGTCCAAATTCGCGCTGTCCCACTTGAAAAGGTCTCCACCGCGCCCGCAACCAATGTCCAACAAATGCGTTCCGTTTGTTAACTTGACCGATGCATCTATCAATTGGTTTTTCACCTTGTTATGAAATGTCCGCATGTTCTTGGCAAATCCTTTGCGTGCGTCGTTGTCCATCTTTTGTTTTACCTTCGTTATTCCTTGACACGCTTAAAGTCTTTAAGTGTATTTTTTTTCAAACAGCCAGGTTGCTTTTTTTTTCAAACAGCCAGGTTGCTTTTTTTTCAAACAGCCAGGTTGCTTTTTTTTCAAACAGCCAGGTCTTCCAGCCACAAGTCCGCGTTGGTCTGGGTCTTTATCTTCCGAATTTTGGTCTGATACTCCTTCTGGCGCGTCTCGAGTGCGGTCAGGTTCTCTGTGGTGAATGCGGAGATCCTCACGCCGAGTAAATGGTCGTGAAAGCACGGTTTGAAATGGTGCTCCTTGAGCTGCGCCAGAATGTGATCCTTGGTCTTGCGAAACACAAGAATCTTGTCGTTCATCACCAACTCAATAAACCGGTATCGCTCGCTGAGTTCTTCGTGGGTCGCGTTCCAGACCTTGAGTAGATGCGCCTTGCGGGCTTCGTAAAATCGGAGTCGCACCGCGCAATAGTCTCGGATGATGTCCTCGGGTGTCTGGTACAAGCGGATTTTCCCCTTGGCGTCAAACAGGTGCATGTTCCCGGTGGACAGGCCGGTCGTGAGCTTTTTGTCCAAAAAGTCCGTGTTTTCCGCCCGGACCACGAAGCGGACCGTTGTTTCTGTGCTGTGATTCTCGTACGCCTTAATCTGATTGTCCACCAAGAGCTTGTCCAGGTATTCCTTGAAGTCGGACGTCCAGAGCCCGATCGGCAGCTCGGTAATCTCGGCGGTGTCAGGGGCTACCTTTTTGTAAACCCCACGGGTTTCGTACCGAGAAACCCCGTCATCAACCGCTTCGATAGTCCCTTGGAAGCCTCTGTACCAAGGCGTCATCGCAACAGGCTCTTCACCCCGGATCACACGGCGCACATTTGCGAGAACGTCCTTCGGATTGTAACAAGGAACCTGTGTGCTGTACCCCGTCCCGATCCCCGACGCTCCGTTAATCAGTACCATCGGCAAGGTGGGCACAAAGAATTCTGGCTCGATCGGGGTGCCGTCATCCTCCAGGTACTTTAATACCGCGTCGTCATCCTTGTGGAAAAGGTCCTCCGCGCGATCGCTCAGCTGCGTGAAGATATACCTCGGGCTCGCGGCGTCCTTTCCACCCAAAAGCCTTGTACCAAACTGACCCTTCGGAAGCAATAAGTTCATATTGTTGCTTCCCACAAAATCCTGTGCCATATTCACGATCGTCATGTTCAAGCTCTGCTCGCCGTGGTGGTAGGAAGTCTCCGTAGAAACGTACCCGCTCAGCTGCGACACCTTGATTTCCGAATTACCCGATCGCTTCCGACACGCGTACAACACCTTGCGCTGGCTCGGTTTCAGCCCGTCCATCACGTTCGGAATGGACCTTACGTTGTCCGACACAGAGAACCAAATCAGGTCGCGGTGAATGAAATCCGACACAGAAACCTTGTTGGTGCTGTCTGGAGCGTCCTTTGCGTTACCGATCCATCGCTTGCGCTCGTGCGTCAGAGTCTTTTTGAAAGCGAGATCAATGTCATTGCCCTGTTCCGGTGTGTACGAGTACACCACCTTGTGATTCTCAAAACTTTTAAAGTACTCTCTCGCCTCCACCGCGCTGCTCGTACCCAGACCCTTGTAGTACTTCACTGTCCATTGCTTGTACCCCGGGGTGTTTTCCTTCCATTGGTCGTAGTCCTGCTTGGAATAGAAGCTTTGTACCTGTTTTCCTTTAGAACACTTCAGGATCGGGGTGCGCATCGAAGTCAAAAAGTCGGGCACGTGCTCCAGAAGACTGGGCCAGAAGTGGTGGACAAAATTGATAAACAGTCCCTTGATGTGCGATCCGTCCACGTCCGCGTCCGTAAGGATCATCACGTGCCCGTAGCGTAGCTCTTTTGTGGAAGTGTACTCTTTTCCGTTTTGTAAACCCAATATTTGTTTGATGTTTGTGATCTCTTCGTTCCCAGCGAGTTGCTTCGCCGACGCGTCTCTCACGTTCAACAGCTTCCCCTTCAGCGGGAAAACCCCGTAGTAGTCTCTCCCGATGACCCCCAGACCGCTGATGGCGAATGTCTTGGCCGAGTCTCCCTCCGTAAGAATGAGCGTACACTTGCTGGACTGTGTAGTTCCCGCCTTGTTGGCGTCTTCCAACTTCGGGATGCCCTTGATCACCGACAGCTTCCTACCGTCCGTCTTGTTGAGTTCCCGGAGGCTCTTGTGTTTCGCCGAGCTGACAATTTCTTCAATAAAAGGCATCTTGACCATCCTTTTCAGGAGGTCGTCCGAGACCCGGTAGACCGATCCGAAGTCCTTCCAGCGCGACGTGCATTCCGTCTTGGTCTGAGAACTGAACGTAGGGTTTGTCAGCGTGCTCTTCACGAACAAAAACATATGCTCTTTGATTTGCTGTGGTTTCACTGTGAGATCCTTGTGCTTGGACTGAAGATACTCGGTAATCTTCTTGACCAGCTGCGAACAGACGTAATCCACGTGCGTTCCACCCAAACTCGTGTGTATGCCGTTCACAAACGAAACCTGCTGAAAGCCGTTGTCTGACTGAGACACCGCGACCGACCAACGATCCGTCTCCTCATAGACCCGCTTTTCTCCTTTGAGGTACAGGTCCACGTACTTGTCGAACGTCTTGACACTCAGCAAATTTCCGTTGTAATACACCTTGACCTTCGCCCCGGAGCAAGCACACGCGTCGTACACACGGCGTTCGAAAAGCAAAACAATGTCGTTGTCTGTCAATGACTTCATTCCGAAACGAGGCAGGTCCGGCCAGAAGGTGATCTTCGTGTATCCCTTTTTCGCATTCTTTGTAATCTTCGGCTTGGTTTTTTCCGACATGTTGTTCGTCCACTCTTGACAGTACTTCTGACCGTCGGAGACAATTTCCACATTGAATTTCTTGGAAAAGACGTTCACCAGCTTGCTCCCGTAACCGTTTCTCCCACCCGTGATCCGCTGTTCGTTGTCGTTATAATTCGAGCTTGTCAATAAGTTCCCGAAAATGAGCTCCGGAACGTATATATTGTCATAGTCCTCGTGCTTCGCAATCGGAACCCCTTTTCCGGTGTTCAAGACAGAAATGTACCCAAGGTCTGTATTGATGTCCACCGCAATCTTGTCCACCGTGGGATCCACCACACATTGGTCCAAAGCATTCACAAGGATTTCGTCGAAAATCTTAAACAAGCCTGATACAAAGGTACATTGTTTTTGTTTCATTTCATTTTCAAAGACCCACTGTTTCGACACGTCCGGATTCAGATTTCCGACATAAGTATCTGGACGGGCGAGGATGTGCTCGAGCTGCGTGTACTTTTTATAGTCTTTGTACCCCATGGTTGCTTGTTTAATTATCTATTTTTCTTTAAGTTATTTTTAAAGAGGTTTTGTGTGTGTGATCCGAAAAATCATTGTGATGTACCCTACGAAATCCAAAGGGATGTTGGCGGTCGGATCCAAAAACCGAAAGGACAGACGGTTCAAGGAGGTCAGCGGTGGATTGAAGTACTTGACCTTGTCGTGAAAGTCAAACTTGACCGTCTTGTTGGCAAACGTATCGTGCACGGTGTGAATGACCGCGAACGTGCGGTTCGCCCAGGGAACGTTGGAGAACGTGTTGTTGTTCAGTTCGTTCACGTCGATGACTATGTAAGGACTGTTCACCGGACCGTTGAAGCGAATCGCGTGTAGCTCCACGTTGGTGACGCCCTGAAAGGATTCTCCCGGGTACCCGTCGTTGAAAGGCACGTAAAACTCCGTGTCCGACACACGAACCGCGTAACGCGAATCGACGTGTAAAATAGAAACGGTTTCTTTCATTTTACTTTTTATAGTCCCTTTTTAATTTTCGGAGAAGACCGCAAGCTTTCTCGCGCTCGGATCCGTCTCCTCGGTCCACCGCGGTCGCCAGATGGAATTGTGCGAGCAGTCCCAGTCGTCGTAGTACTCGTGGAAAATCTCGCGGTACCAACGCTCTTCCGGTGTCAGGGGAGGGTTTTCTTCGTACACCCTGTTCGTTTCCGTGGGCGCGGCGGCCAGTCTGAGTCGATCCACCCACGAGTACCCCACCGCGTCGCTCATGCCGTTCTTCTGGCGCGATACAACCGACTCAGGAAGCAAGTGCTTGAACGCTTCGCGTAGGAGCTTTTTTTCTACATTACCGTTTTTCGCAGGATGCTTCAACGAAGGACAGATCGCGGTCGTTACATACTCTACGAGTACTGGGTCCAGGAAGGGCACGCGCAGTTCCAGCCCGTGCGCCGCGGTGCAACGATCGGCGCGAAGCCCGTCAAACTGATGGATGTTCTTCAGCAGACGCACGGTTTCGTTGTGAAACGCCTCGTCCGTCGGAGCGTTGTGAAAATACAGGTACCCCCCAAACAGTTCGTCCGCACCCTCTCCGGACAACAACACCTTGTGCTCGGAGTGATGGGCGATGTACTCGGACAATATAAACATCGGCACGGACGCACGTACGGTGGTGCAATCGTACGTCTCCAGCTTACAAATCACGCGTCGAACGTATCCCAGCGCTTCGTTCGCATCAATCAATATTTCTTTGTGGTTCGCTCCGATGTGCTCCGCCATGATCTTGGCGTGCGCGAGATCCGGCGAGTCCGCCCCGCGGATACCAATGGAGTACGTCGTGATCGGCTCGACTGACAAAGACGCCCCGATGGCCGCAATCACCGAAGAGTCCAATCCACCGGAAAGGAAGTACGCCACCGGGCGGTCCGAACTGGCCGCGCGCTTCTCCACCGCCTCAATCAGGTAAGAACGAATCGCGTTGACGTGCGAGTCAAACGTGTCAGAAAAACATGCTTGGGGGTACTTGGGCAAAGTGAGCGCGTTGTAAGGACGAAACACGCGGTCCGAGGAATTCCAGTACCTTCCGGGAGGGAACTGTTTGAAGCGCACCGCCGTGGGCAGCGACCCCAGTCCTTTCGCCTCGGAGGAAAACCCCACAACCTGTCGTTCGCTGTCGTACGCCACGTACAAAGGACGCACTCCAAGTGGGTCTCGCGCCGCGACGACTTCCCCCTTTGCTCGATCGTAATAAACACAAGCGAACTCCGCGTCCAACGTCTGAAACACCGTCTCGCGGTTCAGCTCGGGTTGACACAAGAGCCATAGCAAACACTCACAGTCGGACTTGGACCGCACCGGCAGATCAAACTGACGTTCCAGCTCGGAGTGATTGTAAATTTCCCCGTTGCATATCAACACCCCGTCCCCGTTGTCAAAGGGCTGGTTTCCTCCCGCGGTCAGGTCGTTCACCGCCAAACGGTCGAAAGCGAAGAGCCCGATGTCCGTATGAAGCTGACAGTGACTGTCGGGCCCCCGATGACTGATGCTCGAAAAGAACACCTTGTTCTTCGGAATGTGCTTTGAAAACACAAACGTTATACCGCACATAAATATATACCTAAGAAATCTAAGAAGTTTCTTTTTTAATTAAAGTTTTTTTAACTTAGTTTTCAAAATGTTTAAACTCATTGACGGACACGCTTTCAAACAATCACGGCATGTGTGCTGCGTGTCTCTGGACCGCGTGGAGAAACCCCAACAGTGCGTAGTCTGTCTGAATTACGTTCCGGAAGGCCCGATTTCAAGCCCCAAACGATTTTTGAAAAAGCTTCCGTGCGGACACGTGTTTCACGTGAGCTGCATCGACCGGTGGCTCGTCAAACACATCAGCTGCCCGACGTGCCGCCAGATGGTCTATCACCCGTGTACGATTCCGACAGAGCATCGGTTTATCGCAACCGTAATCAGTCCCGATTATGTGAATTTGGAACACTTTTAATTTTTCAGAAATACTTTTCCAACTTGGAAACAATCTTTTTCATTGAGTACCTCGTAACATTCATACGCTCCAGCATGGCTTTCTGTGTGGGATACGCCTCCGGCATGCCGTGTTTGGTGGCGTACAGAAAGGTTAGCCCGAACGCGACCGTATTGGGCATGTGCTTCTCTAAAAGGTTTGAAGGGAGCTTTGCGACCGTTTTCTGAATATCGATGCGCGTCTTGGGGGAGTATTCCAACAGGATGCTCAAACGTTTGATGTTGTCCAGCACCGGTTGGTCTTTGTTGTTTTCTGCGCGCATGTTGTTCTTGTTGAACGCAGGCAAGTGCTTCTTGATAAAGATGATGTACTGGTTGATCATCTTCTCGGTCACCACCACACGCGATTCCGAACGCACGTGATTCACGGCGTTCACCAGTTCTTGGATGGTCAAACGCGAGCGCTCTTCGGACAGAATGACCAAGTACAGAATGGCCGCAATCAGCCCCTTCATACTCATCCCGCGCATCCCCACAAACCCGGCGTTCGTGCGCGCGCGCTTCAGCTCTTTGTACACACCAACCACATGGGCCACAAACTTGGGCTCGCCGTACAGCACCGTCGTTACGTGGGTCACCAGCATCTTCACCCCAGCGTAGGGATCGCGCTCCATGATCTCGCGCTGGATATTCGTCTCGAACGGAATGTACGTGTCCAGCTCTTCCCCGAAAATCAGTTCTTCCCGGTGCCATTTACCTTGTCTCGCCTTGGTTTCGTTGTTCTCGTTGTTGCTGTTATTCTTGTTCTCCTTTTTTTGCTGAAGCTTGTTCATTGTTGCAAAAATGTTTGCAAAGTTCATTTATTTTTATTATTATACTTATTTTTTAAAATTTAAAGAAGCCGAAAAAAAACACTTAAAGAATTTATCTTGTGTGAAGGTAAGACACATCATGTCGATGTGTAGCAAACCTTTTAGAATGGTCACGCGCAAAAAAGTGCTCGTAGTGGCTTACACAGGCAAAAACTTTGAAAAACTGCTGATGGTCCAAGACTCAAAAACAGGTGAATGGGCCAGTCCTGGTGGAGGACAAAAAAGGTCTGAAAAGTTGAATCTGAGTTCCAGCGAACGCGATTTCATTAGGATTAACAAGATAGACCCGAACGCTTATGTCGCCGCAGAGCGGGAACTCGCTGAAGAAACATCCGGTTTGTTCACCAAGTTCAAGTCCGCCCCAGAAACTTTCACCTTTACAACCTATTACCGCCCTCCTGAGCTCCTCCGAGTGGACAACGCAAGACACGAGGTGGTTCGTAGTCTTTACACCGTTTTTCTTTACGAAATCCCTCACTTTCATGTCTCCTTGAACAACTTTGTCCCGAACAAAGAAGTGAGCGCCATTAAAATTGCTCCTTTCCACGAGTTTTCAAACGTATGGTGTTTTTTCAAGGACTTTTATACAAGAATACTTGTGAACCATATTAAGAAGAAGACTTACAATACATGTACTCATGGATCAAACTGTTCTTCCTGGATCCAACCTCAAAGTGTATCAGCGTCTTCTTGAAAACCCGAGAGTCAAACTGGTCATCGGGACCGGACCGGCTGGAACCGGAAAAACCAAAACCCCTTGTGTGGTCGGGCTCAACCATCTGGTGGACCGGAACTATGACCGAATGATCCTGACGCGACCCACAGTCACTGTGGGAAACGAAGAAATTGGTTTTCTTCCGGGAGACATTGACGATAAAATGGGACCGTGGGTGTCCCATATGATGGACTATGTCAATAACTACAGTCTTCGTTTTATAGAAGACAAGATTGACGTGTTTCCACTCGGTTATATCCGCGGTGAAACATGGCACGATCGTTACATCATTGCCGACGAAATGCAAAACTCTACTGTGATGCAGATGAAAACCTTGCTCACCCGTGTCGGTGAAAACACCAAGCTCGTCATCACCGGTGATTTGTCCCAGTCTGACCTTGAACAAGATGAAAACGGCCTCAGCGATCTTCTGCGTCGCCTGGAAACTGTAGATTTTTCTTTTTACGACCACGTGGAATTCACGGAAAACGACGTCGTACGAAGCGAATTTGTCAAACAAATTCTAAAACTTTATCGGTTGAACTGATCCGTAACGGTTGCTTTTCTTGTGGCCACCATGAAAAGACCACAGAAAATGCTGTAATTCACCGAACCGTAATTGAGGTCCGCCGTGCGCGGATCTAAGATAATATTGTCGCTCGCGTCCACCAACAAAGGACCCTGGGCGCTCCAACCGCGGCGATGGGTAAATAGGTACGGCGGTTGTTGCTCGGCAATCTGATGTACCGCCTTTTCTGGTGTGTCCTTTCGGAACTTGGGCCAGGCGTTCGCCACCGCGGACAAAGGCACCCTCCTCAGAAAGTGAAAGTCGGTCCCACTGCCGTTCTTTCCAGGGGACAGATATGCAGCCATCAAGTGATAGTCGTCCGACAAGTTCCGGTTCAAGTAGTACTCGTATTTTTCTGGTTTGATCTTCCTCACGTGCTTCGGATTGTCGCAAATGATCCTCTTGACGATGTCCTCGCAATTATGAAAATCAAACGGTTGATCCCTGAAACGCAGGCACTTGTCTCCCGGACGCGCCTTGTACATTCGATTCTTGTAATAACCGCCTCTGCCGACGTTTAGCCCAAGACCGTACGCATAGCAATTGAGTTTGTACTCTGGCACCTTCCAGGCTGGGGCAAGAATGTCCTGTTTGGAGCTCATTTAAAATAACTTTAATAAATAAAATCTGAAGAGTAAAAAATGGAACCTTTGGTATCTGCACCGTTGGACTCTGCACCTTTGGTCTTTGATCCTTTGTACTCTGATAATCGTGTGTGGTACTTACGTGTAACGTCTGACTGTGTCATTATACGCAAGTACGGTGTGATTGACGGAGCACTGGCGACCAGTGTAAAGAAAATCACGGAAGGAAAAAATATCGGCAAAAAAAATGAAACAAGTCCATTCGAACAAGCCTGTATTGAAGCCAAGGCTTTGTATAAAAAACAACTAAACTCTG
>Ga0194024_1000133_pt1 | contig 13787 bp, 30 predicted proteins | sample IW13Sep16_MG_FD_140337 | JGI IMG/M metagenome (GOLD analysis project Ga0194024, IMG submission 140337) | Freshwater microbial communities from the Broadkill River, Lewes, Delaware, United States - IW13Sep16_MG | ecosystem: Environmental > Aquatic > Freshwater > River | place: USA: Delaware...
AGTTCGATAACTTTATCTTTTGCATTATCTCTTATTACTTCTAGATCAAAATGTTTAATTAGTTGTCTTTGCAAATCAAATGAGATTTGTGATAGTGAATAGTTTGGTGACATCAATAATATATGGGAGTTTGGTACTAGAGATACCAACTGCCCAAGTATATTAGCGATATAGGTTTTGCCCTGTCGTCTTGAGACAGCGGCACATACAAAACGATATTTAGGATTATTTAATCCATTTATAATACCAGTTTGTGAGGTGTTAGGTTCTATACCCAATAGGTCTAGATAACCTTCGATTGGAAGTTTGATAAATCGTGATTCATCAAATTCCATTAGTGAGTCGGATAATATATCCCTTCTTGAAATGTCTATCATTAGTGTATTGTTACGTTTTCAAATAGTTCAGTGTCAGGTTCGTTTAACATCTCTTTATCTTCACATATTCCATGCAAATATATGAAGCCTGCGCATAAATCCTGCAATTCTTGTTCTTTTTTATTAAGTTCTTCTTTTTTAGTTAAATGTTTTAATATTCTTTCACTTGTGTTTAAAAGTGTATCAATCCAAATATCTCTAGTATTCTTTTGATAATCCATTAACTTCTCCTTCTTTTAAGGCCTCTGGTAAATTTTTGTGACTTAGGAGGCATTTTTTTAGAACCTCCTTTTCCTGCCCATAAAAATTTATTTGCCCAGTATGCTGGTGAAGATTTTCCTCTAGCAATGTTTTTAGCATGTCTTGCTTTGAAACTTCTTCTGGCTTCAGGACTATAATTATGTCCCATGCCTTGTGCACCAAAGCGGATTATCTTAACTTTTCCTCCAACTCTTGTTGCAACGATAGCTTTTTTAGTACGATGCTTTGGAGTCATCTTTGGTTTGTTTAAACGAGTTAATCCTGCTCTACGCAGTCGTGCTCTTTCCGCTTTTGATAGTGCCATTATTCTTCCTGTTCGGATAGTCCGCCTGCTAAGTAGTCTGCTCCTGATGCGATTTCGTACTCAGCGATTGCTATTTTATCTGTCCACCATGTAGGTAGTGAAGTTTCTGCTTGTGGTAAATTATCAAGTATCATCTGACACTTTCTCATAATATTTTCACATTTTCTTTTTGCAGATGCAACATCAGTATGTCCATCTTTTTCTATGACAAAAAGTTTACCATCTTTAATGAAACCTCTCATTATCTTCTCCTACGACTCCTTTTTACAGGTCTAGGGTTTAGTGTTTTACCGTATCTAGGTCCAATAGCTTTTGCTCCAGTTGGTGCATATCTAGCTGCTTCGTATCCTATCATATTTTTTGTATTTACTGGAACTCCTGCAGCATTATTCATATCTCTAGTGACACCTCTTTTTAATTTATGTTTTCTTAATTTTGAAGTGTTATGAATACTTGGGCCTACTAAAAATCCGCCTTGTCTAGCCATTCTTTTTCCTCTTTATCGCTCTCACATATGCTTGGTGAGTGCTGCCTGGCATGAACACTTTGTCACGACCTCTGCCATGTGAGTGTATGCCTTTTAATCCTAATGCTCTTGCTCTTTTTCTTGCTTGAGTCATTGTTTTATAAATGTCTTTGTTTGCTCTAAAAGCTTTATGTTTTGCTTTACTATGTGCTGCCATTTCTATCTCTGAATGTATATTATTGTGGTGTGCTTCTAAGCTAAAACCACTAATTAATAAAAGTAAAAGTCCTAATCTCATTTGCGTCGCCTTTTTAATGCTTTTTTACCTAACTTGATGCGCCTTGCAATTAATGAATTAGGAACTCGTTTACCTTGTTTATATAATCTAGAAATTTGCTTTAGCACTTTTGCTAATGCACTACTTCCTTCATCGTACTTTCTTGGTACTCCATGTTTGCTGTAAGGTACTTTTCTTTTACCTTTTCTTTTTTGTGCCACGTCTTTTCCTTACTGTTCTCTTTCTTTTGATGTCATTATCCTGTGAATGACCGCCTCTCATAAAAGAGTTTACTCGGCCAAAAGCCCATTGACTCATAGACACTCCCGGTCTAGAACCTGAACTTAAGAAGGCACCTTGTCCTCGTCTATACACTCTTGCAAGCTGTCCATAAGTAAATCTACTATTTTTTGCTTTTCTTTTTAGTGTTGCTTGTACACTTGCACTAAGTGGTTTTCTTCTTACTGTTTTTCTTTTAGTTGTTCTTTTTCTTTTTACGGCCATTTGGCATAAAGCCTCCAAACTCTATCGCATTTAATAATCTTAACATACGACCTGCACTAGCTTTACTTTTTGCTTTTGCCTTTTTTGTTAATTTTTTACCGTTTCTTTTATAAACTGTTGATCCTCTTACTACGTATGGCATTATTTAGTATTATCTATAAGAATTAAATCAAAAAGGGCTCCCATTTCTGATGTAGCTCCTGCTTTACCTTGTACTTCAATATCTGTTTTTTCTTTAAATTTTAAAGGTATCGGATAGTCATAAGTAATTGAGTTTGCAAAAGTACCAAATATACCTTTTACATTATAACTAGTACCGTCATCAATTTCTTTTATTCTTAATCTAAAGTTTGCTTCTTGATTTTTGCTTAACGTTCCTTGAAATTTTATTAAGAAAGCATCTTTTCCTGCTGGAACAGTATATACTGCCATTAGAGTTTGACCTTTATCTGCAAGTATTTTTGCTGTATCTGCTCCTCCAATTGAAGCAGTAATATTTCCCGCATTTACTAGTCCTGTTCCTGCACTAACTACTCTCATTCTAAATAAACGAATAAAAGAGTTTGTAGTTGTTACTGCACTTGTTCCATTCATTGTAACAGTTTCTATAAGTGGGTTATAGTCTCCATCAAGTCCTTGAATTTCAACAGTTCTAGCTCCTGTACCTCCTGGGTCACCATCATCAGCTGTTGAAGCTGAAACTACACTTACTACTCCAGCACTTGTTGGATAATTATGAGTGCCTAAATCACATATAACTTGATAGGTACTTCCTACTGCAAAATTATATCCAAATTTATTTATATGTGAAGTAAAAGGAATTCTACCTCTTGCTATATTTAAAAAATTGTCTGTATTATAACTATTTCTTGCCATTTTTTCTTAACTCCATTAATCTTGCTCTATCTTGCTGTATAATTACAGGTAACGGAGTTTGATTATTACCACCTTTTGTGAAGCCTGGGTGAGACCATAAATATTCACATGTGTTCTGACATTCATTTAAAAATGCCACGTACTCATCAATCGCATCAAGCGTAAGGTCATCACCCAGTAGATATATGATCACCTCCCAAGGTAATGTTCGAAAGTTTTGTTCATTTAATACTAGGAAATCTTCATCGAATTCCATGATCTTTGTAGTTCCATTAAGATAACTTTCATAACTCCATGGACATACATGTTTTATCGAGTGAAAGTACTGTAACCAGTTTAACTTAGCCTCTGCTTCGTTTTTTCTTTCCACGTTTTTTCTTTTTACCCATGCCTTTTTGTTTCTTTAGTATAGCTTCTCTTAAGGCTTTCGGTAATTTCATTTGTTTTTTTGTTAATGCCATTATTTGGCTTCTCCCATTGTCCGTCAGGACACTTCGCCGATGGTATTAGAACTTTAATCGGCATAAAGCACTTGCATAAGTTGCAAGTTTTCCAAAAAGTATCAAACTGAGGACACGTTCTACAAATTTCGTATCGTCTCATATTTATGAACGTCTACGTTTTTGTTTGGTCTTCCTTTTAATTGCAGTTGAGAGTTCAGTTTCTTTCTGAACTCTCTTTGCTGCGTCATGTAATGCTTTTCTTAGACTCATCTGTCTTTTGCTTTACCTACGTTTAATGCACACCAGTCCATAACCATGTACACTTTTTTCATCCAACCATCATCTACTGGAGTTGGAGTGATTGCTGCAATAAATGATGCAATCATCACAATTGTTGGGATAATGGCAATCCATGCCTGTACCCACTGAAAAAATTCTAACATTAGCTTTTCTCCTCAATATATTTCTTTGCCTCATTTTTAGATGAGAACTTATGTAATTTACCATTAAGGTCTCTTACACACCATCTACCTCTTTTTTCGACCATTGTCCAGCCGTCTGGTAGTGTAAACTCTTTTTTGACTATTGGAGCTTTCATGTCTTTTGTACTATAATCTTCTATCATAATTTTACCCATGTAATGTAACCAAAGTTACAATTAAACCTGCCATGAACAGTATAACTGCTCCTGACCCTCCTATAAGTATTTGTTCTATTCTTCTTATGGAGTTTTCTATGTCATCAAATGTGTTGAACGCAGTTTTCCACCGTTCAGCACAGATGGCTTCATGTTTTTCTAAATCCATTTTTACTTGTTTTGCATCGTCTGACATAGTTTTAATCCTAAAATTTATACCTACAATTATACAAAAGTTTTGATGTTTTGTCAAGCATTATTTTTGTAAGGTGTAGATTTTGATTGGCTCGGACTTGCCTTTTACAATTATCTCGTCTAGGTATGTATACTCGTAACCATCAACTAGACTATGTTCTGAAATGATAACATCTACATTATATTCCTTGCATTGGCTTTCTAGCCTTGCAGCAAGGTTGACGCTATCACCGAGCACGCTATAATCGAAACGACTACTTGATCCGAAATTGCCCACAACACAAAGTCCCGTATTAATACCAGCACCTGTGTTAATTTGGTCCAACCCTTCTTTATTAAGTTCTTCATTTAATTTCTCCAAAGAGATTCTCATCTCTATAATTGCTTTTGTCGCATTTTCCACTTGTTGTTCGTCATCTAAAGGTGCGCCCCAGAAAGCCATGATGCAATCACCCATATATTTATCGATTGTTCCTCCATGTTTAAGTATTATCTCAGTCTGATTGTCGAGAAAACGATTAATCAGAGTAGTAAGACCTTGAGGGTCTGATTGGTATTTTTCCGAGATTGGGGTAAATCCTCTAATGTCAGAGAAAAGAAAAGTGAGTCGTTTTGTAACCCCACCCAAACTCAGTAATTTTGGATTGTCTTGTAATTTTTTTACCATATGTGGAGATAGATACGTGCCAAATTGTTGCTTAATGCGAAGACGTAAAAAGTACTGTTCTACGAAGTTGTAAAAGGTCATTATCATAAATAATATCAGTAAATTTACGCTGACAAAACTTACATCAAGAAGTAGTCCTTGTTCAAACAAGGTCTTACTTGCATAGAATAAGCCTCCTAGTACTAGAGCTAAAAATGGTATAGATAAGTATACAAGTGATGATGTAAAGATAAGTACTAAACCTGCCACAGCAGTAGTAAGAAGTTCAGCTGCGAGAGCCCAGTCGGGGGTTGTTTTTGTTTTGCCTTCAAGCATGGATGAAAGTGTCATTGCTTGAACTTCATGAGGATATAGAAGTCCTGCAGGTGTAGGAATTTTTGTTGCTACACCTTCTGCAGTAACTCCTATTATTCCAATAATTCCTTGCTCATATTCTAGTGCGGAAACTTTTTTAAAGTCTCTATTCCAGTCTACATAAACATTAGCTCTTGAATCTGATGGAACGAGGTATGGAGGCACGCGGAGCGCTTGAATACCGCTTTCTCCTACCTTCATTTGGTAGCTTTGGGCGGAATTTAGCAGTCTTAATACTTCCAAACCGAAAGCCGGAACCAGTTTGGATTCTACGCTTAGAACCAAAGGCATCTTTCTGACTAACCCGTCCTCGTCGGGAATAGCGGTTAGTAATCCTACGGCCTTTGTTGCGGACTCCAGAGTAGACGGAGTACGTAAAATTCCTGGGTACTTGTATAGCCATGGGTGTGGGTCTCCTCCAATAACAGCAGTCCCTACATGAGGACTGCTTCCTGTAGCTTTATCTGAAGCTACGAAAGGTAAAATACTATTAGTCTCTTGCAAAGCTTTTGCAAGTTCTCTATCTTTACCGTGAATGTCTTTATCAGGAAAAAATATTGTAAGTCCTGATAGTTGTGATTTGTATAGTAAGTCTGCATAAACATCTCTTGGAAGTGGATAACCTCCGTAATGTTTTACAGTTGCTTCGTCTATTTCTATAAGTGTAATATTTTGATCTTGAGTTGTTGGGGTTGACATCATCAAGTAATCAAAATACTTGAGTGTCAAAAATTCTGTGGGTTTTTGAATCTGAAGAAACAATAAACCACCTAGAAGTATTTTTCCTATAACTATCTTTTTCCACATACTTTTCTTGCTTTATTCCAAACTTGATAGTTGTTTATAACAACCAATCCTGATACTCCATTTAAAAATATCATTGTATCTTTGCTTAAATCATCTTCTATTATTGAATACTGTGTAATAAATTTTAAAGTCAACATTTCTGGCACAGTCGGTACTGTACCAAGAAGCGGATTCATTTCATAAACACAATTATATTTTAATGCTCTATATGTTGAATAAATATCTAAGAACTGTAAAGTTATAAATAAATTTTTTTGTTTATTAGAATCATCAAAAGGTAAATTTAATGGCTTAATTGTTGTGCTATATGGATTATCCACTTGATTGTTTAATTCTGATGGTAGAGCTACTGCCGCTACCAACCATAATATTAAAAGTTTTGCCTTCATCTTCAATAATTATATTATAACTTGTTGCTGTATCAAGTTCTAATCTTAGATAGTTGTTTACTTGTCTAGTCATTATTAATTTATTTCCATCAATTAAAGTAATAATATTTGTTTCTAAGTCTTGTCCAATATTTGTTCCTGTTATATTGACTCCCGAAAAGTCAGCAGTTAATTGTTCTTGATCAAGCTCATTTAATTCTTCAATAATAGCTAGTAAGTCTTCAAAGAAATTTACATCTAGGTAGTTTATATCTAATTCACTAAAGTCAAGATTTTCTTCATCATCTAATGCTAAATAATCAATATCTAAATCCCTGAAATCGAGATAATCAATATCGAGAAGATCAGAGTCAGAGTCGTTATCTCGACTACTTCCTGTATTTTCTCCGTCATTTTTTTCTTTTGGTGGACTGACAATAAGAAGATTGTCAATCAAATCCAGACTAATGTCCAAAATAGCAGGTGAAGTTGGTGCCTTCTCCCACATGCTTGTAACAGTAGACTGAAAAGGTTTATTCAGTACAACAGTTCCTGCAGCGGTAGCTACTAGTATCTCTCCCGAAGCGTCGCCAAACTCATCTGGTAAAAGTATAACTAGTGCTCTTCCTAACTCGTCCACAGTAACTGTGAAGTCAGTACCACGAATTCCGATTTGAGAAGTTGGAGTATCGATTTGAATATTTTCTTTATCTATTTTTCCTAATTCTCCACTAATAAAACGAAGTGTTCCACTTGCAAAGTTTAATGCCATCTTCGAATTACTAGGATTCGCATCGTAGACAAACTCATCAATAATGAGTTGAGAGTGCTCTGTTAGTCTGACCTGACTCTCGTCTAAGAAGGTTATGCCGATTCGCCCATTAGCGGTACGTACATCGTCATAACTGTTTATGTTAAAATCAAGGGTTGCAGGATAAGGTTCATCTCGAACAACTTGCCCTGCACCTCTTAATTCAGTAATGTCGCCTATATTGTTAGCATGAAGTGGAAGTACCACCATCATTTTGAACAATACATATATTACTATTTGACGCATCACTTTCTATTTTTAGCCAGTCTGCCGCTAGTGTAGATGATTGTGTAATACTTAAAGTATTGCTATCTCCATTTAAGTCTAAGTAGAAATATCCACCATCACTAGAGCTGGCTCCATAACCTGATTTGGTTAAAGTCATTGTGTTTGTATCTCCAAAGATGTCAACATAAGCTGTATAGTATTCTGAATCAATATCCCATGTAAGATCATTACTATCCCCTAAAATTATTAAGTCTAGGTCAGCATAGTCTGCTGCTGATAGTTCTGCTAGATCAATATCAAATACGTTTGAAGAACCTGTTACATCTACATTAAAGTCTATATAATCAGCTCCATTCAAGCCTGTTGTATCCATTGAAAATTCAAACTCGTTGCTATCTCCATCAAATTCAAAGAATCCTGTAAAGTTACCTCCATAAATTCCATCAGTTAGAAATTTATTAGAAGAACCAATTTGGTTAATATCAAGAGTCCAACTTGCACCACTAAACACAGCGGCTGTCATTGTTCCTGATATGGCATCATCGCCTCCAATTAAGTTACTTGATCCTAATTGTTCAATATCGATTGCAACATTATTTCCTGTCTGGTCAATGTAGATTTCATTATCTGCCATAAGACCAAAGGATAATAAGAGAAGTATAACTCTCATTTTATTCTCCCGCGTACAACCAGTACCCTTTCTCGCGACCTTGCATGATAAGTTCAACAACTGCAGTTTCCATTGCTGCTTGTATAGCAATAGACTTGCTTTCGTTCATAGCATTACCACTTTCAAATTCAACTAACTTAGTTCCATCTGCGATAAATCTAAAGAAGTCGTTTGATAGCCCGACCGAGAGTATCGTTTTTGAAGTAAGGATTTCAATTAAGATTTCGCCTGTACTCACAGACACTAGTCTCAAAGAAATCACTACTGTATCTTCACGATATTGCTTGGAGTTACCGATACCCAAGTAACGAGCACCCATTCCTCCAGATAATAAATTGGTATTGTAATCTACAATACCTCCTTCAATAATAAGTCCAGCAAATAATAAAGGTTCTTGCTGACTCTTATCTTCAAAGGTTTGTCTTGTTTGTCTTATAATTTGTCTTTCTCTTGTAAGATTGTCAATTCCTTTTCTTTCTACAACCTTAAAGAAACCTGACTGTTTAAGTGCACGAATTAAGTATGCATCTGGAGCCATAGTAACTGCAGTACTAAAACTCGCAATACCATCTACACTTTTTCTTTGTCCTGTTAAATCATTGAATGAATATACTGCAACTACTGGATATCTTTTAGGAGGTTTAACTAGTTTTATCTTATCTGTAACAGCTTCATTCACAACTGCTTCTTTTGAAAAACATTCTGCTTTTCCTACAATTGTAACAACATCTTTATAGTCTTGGTCTGGATTGGTTAAGCATGGAGACACATAAGATAAATGTGTTGCACAGCTAGAAACCAAAATCGCCGATAGGGACAGTAATAACAGTCGTTTCACCCGTTGCCTCATTAAATATGGTCATTGTAATAGTTATTCCATCTGATGTCCAAGTTATCAAATTATCAAATAACTGAAATGATCCTTCTTCTGCAGGGTTTTCTCCAAATAGTTGATCTACTAATTGACGAGATAACTGTGCATATATTCTACTTTCAAAGTTTTTTATAAATCTTGCAAGAGTTGTATTTTCTGCATCTCTTTCAAGTTGTTCTTGTAAGGCTTTTATTTCAGCCTCGATTGCTTCTTTTCTTGTCATCTCTTGACTGTCGATAGTAAGATAATGACTTGATGTACCTATTCCACTAAATGATGGATTTTTGAATTGAAACTTTATTTCATCAGTATAAATGAAACCTCCAACAAGTAGTAAACTAATTATTTTTCTTTTTATCATTTTTTATTTGCAAAGCAGTATTTAACTTTTGTTGTAAACGAATCATATCATTATCCAACATTCGTATCTGGTCGATTAATTTAATTAAAGTCATATGTGATTCTTCAATAGTTTCTTCGATATCGTTTATAGTTTTCCAGACAAAGAAGACAAAGTATCCTAGACCTACCATTGCTACGACAGGAAATCCAAATTGTTGAATTGCATCAATCACGTCTGACATCTATACTTCCGTCCTCTACAAAATTTTCTGCTCTTGACATTCTATCCAGATCAGGTGTGAGTCCTAAAACTGAACTCACACTTGCATCTATTCGTATCATGTCATTATTCATTGTTTTGACACGAGTAATTAACATTTTGGAAAACATTTTTATTTGATTTATATCATCTATAAGTCCGCTAAATAATTGTTTCATAATGAGAAATATAAATACTCCCATTACGAGTGCTCCTGCTATCGGGACTCCGACTTCACTTATTAGATTTAGTACGTCTTCCATATTTTTTCTTTCTTTTCTTAGCCATGCCATTCTTTATAAATAGTCTGGCATACCATTCTCCTAATTTACTCATATATTAATTGCTGTTATTCGGGCATCATTCTGTACTTCCTCCAAGTCAAAATTGATGCTTACACCACAGCCACAGCTAGCTGTTTCCTTTGGATTGTTAAATTTGAAGATTTCATTTAAACCTTCCTTAACAAAATCAAGGGTCATTCCATATAAGTATGGTAATGATAGTTTGTCTATAATTACGGTAAAATCGTCGTAATCTAGAACTATGTCTTCGTCACTAGGTCTATCAGAAGAAGCATTAAAAATATACTCAAAACCAGCGCAACCTCCGCCTGTGATCCCAAGCCGTATATTACTAAATCGTTCTTCCTTTTGCTTTTGCAAAATCTTTTTAATCGCTGCATCTGTTATCTCAATCAATGTCGGCCCCATCTGGGTATGTAGCTAAGTCTTCTATATCTGGCATGTTGTCCCCATATAGTTCTCGACATTGCTCTTCGAAATCTGAATCCCAGTATTTATCTGATTTCTTTTTGTTTTCATGTATTTGTGTAGCACCATGTTTAGGAGTTACTTTTCTCCCAAAAATTTTATCCCAGTTTTCATCAAACTTCTTTTTATTAACTGGTCTGTATTTGCTGCCTTTGCTCATAATCTTCTATTGCTTTTTGTATTGCATCTTCTGCTAGTACACTACAATGAATCTTTATTGGAGGTAGCTGTAGTGCATTTGCGATATCTCTATCCTTTACCTCTCTTGCCTCTTGTAAAGTTTTTCCTATAAGTAGTTCAACAAGTTTGCTAGAAGATGCGATTGCACTTCCGCAACCATAAGTTTTAAACTTAACATCTTGAATTGTGTTATCTTCTACAAGTAGTTGTATTCTCATAACATCACCACAGGAAGGTGCTCCGACCATACCTGTGGCAACTCGGGAGTCAGATGGATCAAATCGACCAACTGAAAACTTTTCAGGATTGTTAAGAACATTATTAAAACGTTCTATAACTTCTTTACTGTATGCCATTATTTGCTATTTTTGAGAAGTTTTTTCATTAACTCCCCATAATTTCCTTGTCCAAATCCTTCGGCATTTATTTGTACGTTGTTCTGTGTTTTTATACTAGAAGCTTTTGCTTTTTCCATTTCTGCTTGGGCTTTCATTTCGTCCATACGAATTTTATGTGCCATTTGTAGTAAGTCTACTAAATCTTTATTCGTAAACACTTCGGACTCTTCTGCTTCTTTTAGTTTCTGTTCTATAACTTCGTCTAGTATATTTCCGATTTTAAATCTATTGCGATAACCAGTATCTAAATAAACGGAATCTATATATGCTTTTACTTCTCGTTTACCAAGCCACTCGGATATTGTATTTTCGTCCACAGCTAAAGCAGTCGCAGTTTCTTGAATGTTTCCGTACTCAAGATAAGCATTCGCAATCTCTAAGCCTTCTGGACTCATTTTAGTTGCAATTTCATTTTTCATATCCTAATTATAACCGAACTTGAGATCAATGTCAAGAAAAATTTTTGAGAGCATCATTATGATGCGCTGTGTGCGTTTTTTTATCTTTTGAAAAATCCCCAAAGTTGTACGTGTGGAGGCGCGCAGATAGAAACAGCGATATTGGTCTAAAAACTGCCCCTGTTCATTTTTTGTACAGGCTCAAAGCCTTTAAAAATGAGGGTTTCAGAAAGGGGTTGACTAGACCTTATTTATAGGCGATATTGGGGGTATCTTCGACAGGTGTTCGAAGTGTTTTCTATTTGTTCCACATGGAACAATTTTAAAAGGAGAAATTATGTCTACTAAAAAGACGGAAGCTAAGACTGTGCGACAGTCTGGCAAAGCGAAAATGGTTGAGCTTGTTCTTAGCCAAAACCAAAGCCGTTGGTCTGACAAAGAACTTATCTATATGGTAAGTTGGTTGAAAGACAAAGCAACGGAAAGAGCTTTAAAGAATCTGTTCTCATGATGGGAATCAGAAAAACTATAAAGCTCGTTACATTTAACCCTTTCAAATCTACCCGACTTGAAAGAGCAAAACTTGTGAGAAAGATACAAACACATAACATAGACTTATCAAAGGTCATGTTAGAAGGTGTCTATATCTTACACATACAACACAAGGATGGCTCCCAATGGCTCAAGTTAGGTAAGACAGGTAAGGCAAGTTTACCCAAGCGACTAGAATCAATCGAGAGAGAGTTTAACTCTCGCAACGGCTACAAGGTTACACCTTTATATTGGTCTGTTAATTATGGTCTGTTCTGGGAACGACACACTTGCTTCATATTTGAGCAACGATCACTTGAATATCTTAGAGAGGTTGAAGGGTTAGAAAATGATACATCTTTCGGAATGTATAGAAAGGAACTTTTTAAACTGACGAAAGAGCAAAGCAAAGCAAAGACCAGAATCGTTTCTGATGTTAAGGAATATATCCACGACCTGTGGTTTAATCCTGAAGCAAAGAATGTTGGTCACTTTGGTAGATTAACTAAATAAAGAATGAGCCACCTTATATATAAGGTGGCTTTCTTTTAGGGGGACTTATGAAAAGGTTAGGTAATAACTTTGATGAATGGGACAGAGAAGCTGACCGACTTCAAAGCTTGGGATTACAATCCCGAGCCTTGAAAGCGTTAGATGATCAATCTTATTTATATAAGAACTTACAGAGAAGAAATTGGACGGGCTTAACTGTTGGGCTACTAATACTTGGTGTTATGTTTGTCCTTTTTCTTTTCTCTCTAATTGCGTTTGGGTAAACGCAGAGCCGAACGGGGAACGGCTTTATTATTCCCCACTAAGATAAGAGAGGTAATCTCTCAATATCTGATATGGGCTAAAAGGATAGCCCTTTAAATTATCCTGTATATAATTTCTGTGATGTTCTCGGTCTGCAATAGCTTCCTATTGCATGGAGTGACCGAGAACGGAGCAGATAAGGAAGCAATTATTATGAAATCATACGAAGATTTTACAAATGAAGAATGGCGAGAGCTATTCAATGGCATTAGGGTTAACACCTTTTTGTTCGACGATATTCAATTCAATGCTGACTGCGTAAAGCAACAGCTAGGCACTTTGTTAAAAGACGGGGATGAAATAACTTCATCAACTGCTTATCACATGGCAAAGGTTTTGAATCTTTTAAGATACTTTAAGATTATTAAAGGCGAACATTTTACAGATGAAAGCTAAAAGAGATAAACACGGGAACTTGTGCCGTAAGATAAAACCAAGCGACCCGAAGGGCAAATTTATTTACCCCTCGGCAGAATATGCAGATACTCACCCTAACGATCCTTATGGAGATGTTAGGCGATATTTGAAAGAGGTTAAAGAACATTTTGGGAATGACCTCGAAGGAATGAAAAAGGAACTATGGTATATGAGGGGAGAATATGCCCGTCAATATCAATGGTTTGATAGATCAATAATAAAGCAAGATTTGAAGGAAAAACGCCGTCAATGGTGCAGAGGTTTAATAACTGAGGTTATTAGATTTGAAAATATTGCTTGTTATTGATTCCTCGCAGGGCAGATTTCGGTCTGCCCTTTTTTTGATCACCTAAATGTAAATGAGAATCATTCTCATTTTGAGAATCATTCTCATTTAGGATCTTATTTTTTTTTTACAGCGCTTTCCTGCGCCAAAGTGGTAAATCTAAGTAGTAAACCGAAACGCGTATGCGCCAAAGTGCCAAATCTAAGTAGTAAACTGGTCTACTTTTCGGCCGGCGCGCTCGCCACTGGGTTTCCCCTAGTCTATTATA
>Ga0194024_1000139_pt1 | contig 13602 bp, 12 predicted proteins | sample IW13Sep16_MG_FD_140337 | JGI IMG/M metagenome (GOLD analysis project Ga0194024, IMG submission 140337) | Freshwater microbial communities from the Broadkill River, Lewes, Delaware, United States - IW13Sep16_MG | ecosystem: Environmental > Aquatic > Freshwater > River | place: USA: Delaware...
AGCTGGGGCAGTGGTATTCCTTTGCTGCTGACATAAGACAAGCAGAGAAAGAAGCTGAGAGTCCCGGTGTCTTCAAGAAGTTATTCGACGGAGAAACTGTAGAACAACAAGCACTCAACAGTGTCATAGCCAAGAAAAAACTAGAGGAACAAGAGAAACAGATACGAGAACTGATTGTTTGGTCTTACGGTGTTGAGACTTACCAAGAGATGATAATGCTCAGACGTAAGATTAAAGCACAGAGGGAAGAGGTAATCTACAAACAACGTAAGAGGCAACGTATGTTACTAGACGGTATCTTGTTGTCTATCGCCGCTGCTGTAACAGCCGGAATCATCTACGGTACAGTAGCAATTATTAAGGGTGCATGAGGATGGCGGATCAAGGGATGAAAGAGGTAATGGATACGGTTTCCGTAGCAACAGGTGTTGGTGCTTTGGCTGGCGTACTGCCTTCCTTGGCTGCGTTGTTTACACTGGTGTGGACAGGTATACGTATCTGGGAAACAGACACAGTACAAGGCTGGCGTAACAGGAGTAAGTCGTAGGTGTGGCAAGCACTCATAAGTCCTATTGCTGGACTCGCTAAGACTTGGCTAAGTAATCGCCACGAGCAGTCACAAGCAAAACACCAAGCCACAATGCAGGTTATACAGAACACTGCTACGTGGGAACAACACATGGCACAGGCTAGTGCGTCCTCGTGGAAAGACGAGTGGTTCACAGTAGTCCTGAGTGCGCCTGTAATAGCAATTATGTGGGGCGTAGGTATGAACGATCTTGATATCATTGGTCGCGTAGGTATGGCCTTTGCGGAGCTAGACAGGTTACCTGAGTGGTATCAATATCTTTTGTACGTTGCAGTCACAGCCAGCTTTGGCATACGTGGTGCTGACAAGTTGATGCAACTAAAGGGTGGTAAGTAAGCTATGGCAGTCACTACGTCAGGATACTTAACTCACGGCTTTAAATGGCTAGTGCAGGTTTTAGGTGGCGGGGAACTTACGGGAATCACTGGTGGCTGGGGCTATAATTTAGCGGCAGTACGTGCTCTTAATGCGGCAATACGCGCGGAAAACAGGGCAGATAGACAGCAGTGCTGGGCAAACGGACACTTTGTAGGCGTAACGGGTAAATGTATTGAAGACCCGGAAATAGGCGTAGCAAAGGCACTAGCACAACTTAACGGGGATACACCTTTTCCTCCCGGCGACACTAGACGAGTACGCTTAGAAGGTTACGTTGCTAACCAATTTTACAGAGAGTGGGAAAACGCTGTAGAGTCTGGAGAAGGCTCTAGTATACAAGGTGTTATAGACAAGTACGGACAGTACTCAGATTTAATGTCTACTAACCCGTTTATAGGTGGTTTGTCGTTTAACATGGCTTCTGCGGATCAAATTTATGAGCGCATGATTCTAGGAGATAATGAGTGGGGAGCCTACGTAAAACTTTGTTCGCCTACTGTCACTACAAACTGTGTTGACCCTACAGCAATAAAAGACATCTGGGAAGACTTTGGTAGACACGTACGGGTAATATTTAAAGGACTACAGATTCCGGGGTTGCCTGATTGGTTGCCTCTTCCGGGTATTATTCGTATTCCTACACTTGGAGAAATATGGGATAGAGTTTCAGGAACTTGGAACGAAGAAGTTGATCGTCAAATTGATGAGTGTCTTGATGAGGATGCAGACGGTGATGGAACCTCCGATAATACTTATGACCAGTGCGCAGAGAGAATAAATCCCGCTGGTGTTATAATGGGGGGAATAGGGAACGCAGCAGAAGAAATATACAAAGAAACTTCACAAAAAATAAAAGACATAGTTGAGAAGGATCTCGAAGTTCCTTGTGCAGAAGACTTAGAAGCGTGTGCTGAAAAAACAAAGCAAGTAATAGGAGATATATTTGAAGGTGTCTGGGACTCAGCAGACCCAACTATGCCCGGAATCCCTGATTGGGTTAAGCTCATTATTATTGCCGGGGAATACGGCGATGACTTTATAAAAATTTTAGAAGGTCAAACTAATTCTGATATCAATGGCGACGGAGTTATTGGCCTCACACAAGAGCAGTTTGATTGTTCAACCATAAATAGAAATGGTGGGGTAGTAGAAAAAGAAGAGGACTGTGGTGCTTGTTTGCCTAATTTTGTAGAAGTTGATGGGCAGTGTACAGACTGGACAGACACGGGCGTAACTGCCAAAGAGTGTGCCGCAAAAAATAGGGAACATATACCAAGCACAGGAGCAGGGACTAATAGCGCATGTGGTGGGTGTTTGCCAGATTTTGAACTTAACGAAACTGGGGATTGTGTCGCTAGTCCTATTAAATGCGAAGGAAATCAAGTACTAAACGAAACCACTGGTGAGTGCGAAGACCCACCTCCAGACTGTACTCCGGGAGACCCGTGTAAAGACGAAACAGGAGCAAGTGGTACTTACGACGACAAATGTGACTGTATAGCAGACTGGATAAACTCTGGGCCTTCTAAACAAGACTGTTCTGCACTAGGTAAAACACACGTACCTGCTGACGCTGCTACTCAAACTCCTAGTTCTTGTGGAGCCTGTGAACAAGAGGGGTGGACTGATAAAGGAGCAAACGGAGAGTGTGTGGCTCCTCCAGAGCAATGTCAAGACCCTAACAGAAACACAAATGACGATGGGTCTTGTGCAGAAACTTGTGCTGATGGTAGTCTTGCTCCAGCATCGGGCCTTTGTCCAGACCCTACAACACAAGTTGATTGTACTCAACCTCAGCCGGATTATACTCCTAGTTTTAATCCTGCGGATAACGCAGCCCACTTTGCGTGGCAAGAGGCGTGTGGTGAAACACACTGTCCTGACGGATCTACAATAGATTCACACGTAAACGGGGATTGTCAACTAGGTTTAACATCAGACTGCCAAGAAATTACAGAAGCTAACGCAGCGAAATGCGGTAAGGAAAAATGCCCTGATGGAACATTTGCTGACATAGGAGCTTGTAGTGAAACGCCACCAGAAGAAACGTGCCCTAAAGGAGACTCTCCTGCGTTACACATAGATAACGACTGTAATCAACCGTGCCGACGAGGATTATATGACTTTGGCGAAGGATGCGTAAATTTAATAGAAGTGTGTACTAATCCTCAGACAGATGAGGAATACAGAGTTTGTGGTCAACATGAGCAGTGTGGGAAAGACACAGATAATCCCGGAAAGTGGGTTAAAGATCTCTCAGAGTGTAATACTCCAGATGACCCCGGCAACGAAGGAGACGAGTGTACTGACGCACTAGGAAACAAGGGAATCCTTGTGGCTAATAAAAAGGGAGATCTGGAGTGTATAGCAGACTCCGGACCTCCTACTCCGCAGGTAGGAGACGATTGCCCCTTAGGAGACGACCCAACGGGAGGAGTACTACAGGAAAATCCTGAAACTGGTGAACTTGTATGCGTTCCTAAGGGTACGCCTCCCGGATTGTGTGAAGACGGTTCTATTCCTGATCCAGAGAAGGGTTGCAGAGAAGACTGGTGTGATGACGCCATGACTGTGCCTAAAAACGAAGACGGATCTTGTCCTGATGTCTTAGACTGCTCAGAAATTACAGAAGATAACTACAAAGACTGTAAGAAAGTTAAGTGTCCAGAAGGAAGCACAACACCTTATGCAGACTCTTTGGATGACTGTGTAGATATTCCTGTAGTAACCTGTGAAGACCCTAACGCCACAAATTACGAACAACAAGGTGAATGTGGTCCGTGTAAAGACCTCTATGACAAGCCAGACGGTTACGATGAGTGCACTCTTATAGAAACACTCTGTCAAGACCCAAATTACGCAGAAGGTAACGAGCTTTGTCAAGGACCGTGTGATGATGGTGAGGTTGAATTTTTAGATGAAAACGGAGAAGTATTCTGTGATTCTCCTTGTGCGTACAACGATCAGATTGCTTCATCAAGCCCTGATTGTGTTGCTCCACCGCCTCCAGAAACCTGTAGCGACCCTAACGCTGTTAATGATGGACAAGAGGGGCCTTGTGAGTGTAAGCCCGGTTTTTCAAAAAATGCAGAGGGGCTTTGTTTCCAAGGCGGTGAGCTTTGCGATAACGATGCTGTAAATTATCCTGACTGTAATCAGTGTCCTAAAGGAAAAATTTTATATAACGGTAAATGTGTTGTCCCAACCGCTGCTCCTTGTGATGAACAAAATAGAGAAACAAACAACGACGGAACGTGTGGAGAATGTAAAGAAGGATACACATTTGACACAAATCAAGACTTGTGTGTAAGAGATTTAGAAGAGTGCGATAACGGAGCTACAGACTACCCAGCGTGTACTACGTGTCCTGAAGGTCAATCAATGGACGCAGAAGGTAACTGTGTTACTACTGTAGAGCCTCCTCCTCCAGAAACAGGCGCTGGCGGCGGCGGCGGCGGGGGCGGTATGTTTAATCCGTTCTTGGCTGGCATTAGTTACACACCTCAGGCTGTACCAGAGCCTCCAGCACCACCACAGAAGGACTACATGGCTGAACTAGACAACCTAATTAAACGAAGTTTGTTTGAGGGCATGGCATAAGATGACATATTTAAATTTAGTAAACAACGTCCTCAGACGCTTACGTGAAGACGAGGTGTCTAGTGTACAGGACAATACTTACAGTAAACTGGCGGGTGACTTTGTAAACGACGCTAAGAAGATGGTAGAAGACGCTTGGGATTGGTCTGGACTCAGGACTACCCTGACGGTAACTACGTCTTCTGGTATCTTTAACTACGTACTCACTGGATCACAGAACAAGATCAAGGTGCTAGATGTAATCAACGATACATCAAACATCTTTATGGAGTACCAGACTCAACACTGGTTTAACGATAAGTACTTGAATCAAACACCGCCTAGTGGTGCACCTGAGTACTACACGTACAACGGTGTTGACTCTAGTGGTGACACTCAGGTAGACATTTATCCTAAGCCTGACGGTGTGTACAACCTAAGATTTAACTGCGTCCTTAGGAACGCTGAGTTGAGTGCTGATTCTGATACACTACTTATACCTAGTCAACCTGTGATTCACATGGCGGTAGCTCTGTTAGCTCGTGAGCGTGGCGAGACAGGTGGTACATCAGCACCTGAGTACTTTGGTATTGCTGATAAGTACTTGTCTGACGCGATTGCTCTGGACGCACAGAAGCACCCTGAAGAAACTATCTGGTACACTCCGTAGGAGCCTAGAGTATGGCACAGCCTCTACAAAGCATTAATTTAGTTGCTCCGGGTTTTAAGGGAGTCAACACAGAAGACTCTCCGATTGGACAGGACTTCTCTTTTGCTGACGTTGCTGACAACGCTGTAATTGACAAGCGTGGGCGCATTGCTGCACGTAAGGGTGTAGACTTGTTGACTGCTGTAAATACACCTCTTGGGTCTGATTACGCTACCAAGATTCATCACTTTTACGATGACGCTGGTAACGAAGAAGTGTTCGTCACAGGCAACAACAAGATATTTAAGACTACACAGACCACTAATCCTGATGACACACTAACGGACATTACTCCGGGTTCGTACACGATTACAGCAGACAACTGGAAGATAGTCAACTTTAACGACAAGGCTTACTTCTTCCAGCGTGGACACGAGCCTCTTGTGTACGACAACGCTACGGGATTGCGTACATTCGGTACAGCAACAGGAACAACTACAAGCACTACTCTGTACTGTCACGAAGCTCTGGCAGCTTACGGAAGACTGTGGATAGTAGATAACGCAGCAGACACACAGACGATCTACTGGTCTGATCTGTTGATAGGCACAGACTTCACTGGTGGTTCCAGTGGTTCTATAGATGTATCTAAGGCGTGGCCTGACGGTTACGATGAGGTAAGGGCTTTAGTGGCCCACAACAACGCCTTGCTTATTCTAGGTAAACACAGCATACTCGTGTACGCTAACGCCGTGAGTCCAGCTAATATGGCTCTGGCTGACACCGTAGCTGGCGTTGGGTGCATCTGTAGAAACTCTGTACAGCACATTGGTACTGATGTGTTGTTTATGTCTCAGAACGGTCTGAGGAGCTTTGGTAGAACTATACAAGAAAAGTCACTACCTCTGTCCGACTTGAGTGTAAACATAAAGACTGAGCTTATTAGTTTGATTAGCACACGTACTGCTCCTACGGCATCTGTGTACAGCCCTGAGAACTCTTTTTATCTCATCACGTTCCCAGATACGTCAACTACGTACTGCTTTGATCTCAAAGGTACACTAGAGAACGGAGCGTACAGAGTCACACGGTGGACTTCTGCTCCGTTCAAGTCTTACGAGAGAAAGAACGACGGTACGCTTTTAGTAGGGACTAATGACGGCATAGGTGAGTACGCAGGGTACACAGATGAGTACAATGATGCAGGAACTATTACTCCATCTAGTTACCGCTTTAGGTACTACAGTCCGGGGTTGACGTTTGGTGATCCGTCTAAACTTAAGTTCCTCAAGAAGCTACGGCCTACGCTGGTAGGCGCTAACAGTGCTACTGTATTTATGAAGTGGGCTTACGACTTTGGTACATCGTACAGCACACAGGAGTTTACGGTAGGTAATCAGGTTCCGTATTACTTTAACGAAGCAGCTTCAGAGTACACTGTTGCTGAGTTTACTGGAGGAACTACAACAACCAGACTTCCTGTTAATACTACAGGCGGCGGGAGTATTATTACTATTGGTCTTGAGTCAGAAATAAACGGTTTTGCTTTATCTCTCCAAGAAATCAACGTATTAGCACTTATGGGTAAAACATTATGAGCAACTATACAAAGACAACTAACTTTGCTGCTAAGGATAGTTTGCCTTCTGGAGATGCTGGCAAAATTATTCAAGGCACTGAATTTAACACAGAGTTTGATAACATTGCAACTGCTGTTGCTACTAAGTCAGACACTGCTTCACCCACGTTTACAGGGACAGTAACGGTTCCTGCTTTAACTGTAACAGGTAATGTCACTATGACTCTTGATGCTAGTGACACTGTTACTATTAATGGAGGTACTTACTGATGGAAGATTGGTTAAAAGCCCTATTGGGCATAGGTGGTGTAGTAGGCGGCGGCTTACTGAGTGCTGCAGAATACGAGAGGCTTGGCGACATAGGCGAGCAAGCTGTACTAGGTACAACCGTAGATGGACAGCGGATTCCCGGCTCTGCTGAGTTAGCACAACAAGCTATTGAGATGTCTCAGTTCAGGCCGTTTACCGTGGCGTCTACTCTAGGTGGTGGCTTTAGTGCTGATCCTCAGTTTGACCCTAATAATAGATTTACTGGTGTAAAAACTTCAATAACGCTATCTCCAGAGGAAGAGGCGTTTAGAAACACCATGCTTACTAAGTCTTACGAGCAACTTGCTGCTACTCCTTTTGGTCAAACAAAGGGTCGAGCAGCGGCAAGACAGGCGTTTGGCTTGGGTCGTGGCATGATGCGAGACTTGCGTGACACTGACACGGCTCAACGCGAGCAAGACATCTACGGACGCATCAGGGCTACACAGACTCCTGAGGAGCAACGACAGAGGTTAGCCCAAGAAGAACGTCTGGCTGCACAGGGACGCTTAGGTGTACGTACTGCACAGTTTGGTGGTACTCCAGAGCAGTTTGCTATGGATAAAGCTCAAGCTGAAGCTAGGAACACAGCAATGTTACAGGCTATGGGTCAAGCACAGGCAGAACAGGCTCAGTTGGCACAGCAAGCACAAATGTTTACAGGCATGGGCAGTCAGTTGTCTCAGGCAGACTTGCAACAACTAGCGGCACAGCAACAGCTTGGCGTTGGATCTATGGCTTCTGCGTACCTACCACAGACTCAGATGATGCAACTACAGCAAGCTATGTTGCCGTACCAGCAGATGCAACAGCAGGGACAACTGTTTGGTGCTGGTCAGTTTGGTGAGACAATGATGAGTGGACTTGAGGCTAGATTGGTAGCAGAGCAAGCCAGAGCAAATCTGTTGGGAAGCCTTGGTACAGGACTCTTAGGAGGACTTCTTGGGCCAATTAAAAGTGACTCAGGTTACAACATACCGTTGCTTGACTTGTTTACTTAAGGAGACTTAAAATGGCTAGATTTTCACAACAAATGCTTAGTAGTCTTCTTGATCCTGCTCGAAGCCAAAGATACACAGAGATTGGTCGTAGCGTTGGACAGGCTCCGGGTGTTTTAAGAATACGTGAGCAGAAAAAGCAACGCCAAGCAGAGATACAGGAGTTACTCAAGCAACACGCGAATAACCCTGCGAAGCTACAGCAACTCGCAAACCAGTATCGTGCACAAGGCGACGAGGACGCTGCTACTGCGTTTAATAGTGCGGCAAAACAAGCTACTGCTGCACAAACAGGCAACGTACTGTCTACCGCTATAGGAGCTACAGATCCTGCTGTTCTTATTCAGCAAGCACAAGCGATGGCTAAAATACCGGGGATGCAATCTCAGGCTTTGCAGCTACTAACTATGGCAAACGAGATGCAGCAAAAGCAAGCAAACACTGCTGCACTAGCTGAGCGAAAAACCGACGTAGCTCTTCAAGCTGAAGAAATGGGGTTTCCAGAGTTAGCTAAACAGGTACGATCAGCGTCTAGCTTAGAAAGAGTTAACGCGATTGGTGACAAGTTAACCGAAAGAAAAATGGAAACTATGCCCGAACTTTCTGTACCTGCGAGACGTAAGATTTTATTAGGTAAGGGCTATACTCCCCAGTTTGTCGGGACGCTAGATTTAAAGAATATGTCTAAACAAGAGTTTAAAGCCTACTCAGATCTACAGAAGGGCAAAGTTGAGATGTTCTTACAGGACGGTCAGCCTGTTACTTACAGGGTAACTGACTCAGGCATGGTCGCTGTAGACGGAAAACTTGTTGACCCTAGCACACTTAATTTAACTGAAGCCCCTAATCAACAGGTAATTAAAAACGTAACTTCAGGGATGGCTGGAGAGTTGTCTAAGCTAGGAGCAGAAAGTTTTGCTGAAAGTTATACTCAAGCAAAAAAATCAGCCGATAGCATAAGAAGTATAGATAATATTATAGGCGACGTAGACACTATGTTTACTGGATCTCTGGCTAACGTAAACTTACAGGTTAATAAGTTTTTAAAGGCAGTAGGATATCCTGTAGATAACGTTCCTATAGAAAACACAGAGGCTTTTTTAGCAGAATCAGCAAAGCGTGTTGCAGACTACATTACCAACCTAGGTGCTGGTACAGGTCTTTCAGATAAAGACTTAGCGTTTACCACTAAAGTTGTTGCGGGAGATATAACTTTAGACGAAACTACCATTAAACGTATGCTAGAAGAATTTAGAAGAGAAGCGTCACGAAAAATAGAAAACTACAATAAAATAAGAAGTTCTGTGTCTGATAAATTGGGAGACGAGAATCAAGCTGCACTAGCTTTTTATGACCCTGTTTTTGTTCCTACAAGTAACCGTTTTGAAGGCTTTGAGATAGTCACAGAGTCGGAGTAATACAATGCCAGAAACTAAAGTTAGAAACCCTGCAGGAGAGGTTGTTACAGTCAAGCATCCTGAAGGGGCTACAAAAGATGAAATACTAGAGTTTGCTCAGAAGCAGTATCAAGCTCAAGTAGAAGCTCAACAGGAAGCTATTGTTCCAGAGCCATCTTATGTTGAACGTGTGATGGCCCCGATGGAAGAGTTTAAGCCTGAGTTTACTCGTAGGCTGGCTACTCAGGCTCTTCAGATTCCCGGCGTTCCCGGTACTGGGCAGATAGGTATATCTGATGTAGCAGGTACGGCTATTTCACAAGCCGCTAGGACAGGCGGTGCTATGGCAATGGAGGCTTTTACTCCTCTAGTGCCAAACTACGTTAAAGACTTTTTTGACAACGCTTTGACAACGGCAGGACAAAAGTTTGAAGAGTTTGCACAAAACCCCGGCGTACAAGAAATGCTTTTGTCAATATCTTCTGGTTACGACTCATATAAAAACTGGGAGAAAAACAACAAGGCGTTAGTAGAGCAGGTAAAAGAAAACTTAGGGATTGGTGTTGATATAATGACTCTGTTTTCTCCTCGTCCTGATCTAATTAACTTAGATTTTCGTCTTCCCGGAGAAATGCAAGCTAGAAAAGCAGGAGTTGCATCTAAGTTGGCGCGTGAAAAAGAAGCGCTAACTGGTATGCTAACGCCAGAAAGTTTTACTGCTCAAGATAGAGTAGAGTTACGCGGCCCTCTTCAGACTAAAACGTGGGTTCCTAACGAGTTTGATGAATCTGTTATTGATGTAGTTCAAACTATTCCGGGCATAAAGCCCTATAGTTCTGTTAGCAAAAATTTCACAATTATACAAGACCACGTAAAAAAGCAAGGGGAACGTTTACAGGCCTACATTAAATCTCAGAACAAACCAGTAGACATGGAAGCGCTTAATTTTGAGTTTTCAGAGTCTCTCAATGATTTTTTAAATAGTGATGTGTTTCAGCTTGCCACGCCAGCGGCTCAAAAACAGTTCATAAAGTATACAGACCTTGCTCAGAGAATTATTAAAGAAGAAGGGGGAGATTTAAAAGGACTTCTGGAAGCTAGAAAACGATTTGACGCTGCCGTACACGCTTCTGGTCAAACTCTCGACGCTGACGTAGATACTTATCAAGCTCTTGCGGCAAAACTTGTGCGTAACGTAATGAACGATTACATGAAGGCTAATACTAAAGGAAACGAGGTTCATAACTTGTTAGACCAGCAGTTTCGATCATTAACCGCTCTGGATAAACTGGTGAATAAAAGAAACAGAGAGGGTACTAATGCACCCGCAAGACTTATGCAAACAATTAAAGATAACACGGGAATAGCTATTCCTACTACAGCGTTATCAGTTTTAGCAACAGGTGCTGCTTTTGTTTCTCCTGCTGCTGCAGGAGCACTTGGCACAGCCGCTGTTGGTACTGCTTTGTCTAAACAAATTAAGAGACACGGTAAGGCCGTAGTACTGAAGGGATATGCTGAACTTCTTTCGGCAACTAACAAGGCCATAAAAACAATTAATGATCCTCTTCAGCTAGAACGTATGGAGCTAGACCGTCTAGTGCTAATTGACCTAATAGATGAAATTAGAAACTACGAGGAGACTGAAGAAAGTGAGTAGAGAGGACTTTTATTATCAGGAGGAGCAGATGAAGAACAAAAGTGACCACACAGTAGAGTACACATCCATCGACTACCACAGTATGTGTCAGAAGTCAAAGGAGCGCATTAAGAAGATGCAAGCGCAAGGAATACCTACGCCCCATGATCCCAAAAAGAAACCAGAGGACGTAGGTAAGTCCGAGGGTTACTCCATATTCTTCATGTCATAACGCTATAGTTCACAGTTGTTTCCTGTACAGGCCAGTTGTTGTGATCCTTCGGTCATGTCGCTGGCCTCCTCTATATCCCAAGAGATGTCCTTTGGGAAATCCTTAGCTAACTGGTTGTACGTTTTCTTGTCCACAGGTTCGTAAGGAGCCTGTTGGTACGTGTGGTCTGAGTAGGGCAAGAAAGAGATGCCACTGACCTTATCAAACTTGTTGTACAACCACTGTCCCACCTCCAGAAACTCCTCGTCACGGTAGTAGCAAGTCATAGATGGCTTGTGTTCACACCAGTAGTCCTGATAGATCTCCCATAGCTCTAGCTGCTCCATAGCACCCATCTCTGAGGCTGTCACAGCGCCCTCAGGAGACGCGATAGGGAAGGAGAATACCCTAGTACTGGGTGACATGAGATCGTCCTCTACAGGCACTCCTGCGGCCTCTAGGACGCTGCAAAGTGGGTCACGAGCATCTGCACGTACTCTGCGTATGTATTGTGCACTATAACGAGGATGGATACCACTAGCGCTGTCGACCAACTGACTAACAGTACCGCTAGGCTTGACCGCAGTAATAGCGGTAGAAGCGTTGATTCCCAGCTTCTTAGCCCAGAGCTTGTTAGTGTCGATAGCTTCCTGACGCATCTCTGTAAGCCACTTCTTAAGTTTAGCATTGTCTCCTCTCCCAGACAGCAACGGGTGATCCATGATGCCTGTCAAGGATACGCCCAGCAGTGCCTCTTCTTCCGTGTTTACTCTCCAAATATTTCTGAGGTATCTGAAGTTTGTGAGGGTAGCCTGAAGAGTCCCAAGGATAGTCGCAACCCGAACTTTTCGTTTGAGACTTGCGAGTGTATCCTGTGGCCTAACAACAACCTCTGAAAGATTACAGAACTGGTAGGGTCTGAGGATGATTTCGCTACACGGATTAGTTCCGAAATCAAAGGTAGCATCTCTTCGTTCATTTCTTGCAGCTTGCTTTTGACTTGCGATTCTACTAAAGACACCTCGTTCGCCAGATCGTGATTCATATAGGCTACTCCACTCGTTGAGAAACGCTTCAAAGTCTGGCTTCTCTGTGTAACACGCTGAGTTATTCGCCAGACCACGCTGGGGTTCTTCTACCCACCACTGTCCGTGTTTGCATCGTCGGAGTCTATCGTCGGTGAGGTTACTGAGGCTGATGAGTGCTGATCGTCTGACTCCTCCGACGACAACGATTTGAGCAATCTTGCAGCAAAGATCGTGACATTCAATGGAGCTAAGTTTTCGTCCAGCAGCTTCCCGAAACAAGTCCACCGTGAATCGGAACAACTCGACGAGAGGTTCAGGGCCACTTGCACGACCTCCGAAAGTTTTGAGCGGGGCACCTGAAGGTCGTACTCTGCTAACGTCCCATCTGGGAACCTGACCTGTGTACAACAGTGATACCAACTCCCTAAACGATTTCGCCCATCCGATCTTCGAATCTGCAACATTGATAACTGTATCTGTTTCATGGAACTCCTCCGCCACCTCCGGTAACTTTTGTATGTACTGTCGTTCAACACTGAAGCCTACCCCTGTGCCGCACAGAAGAACGTACATGAGTTCGTCAAACGCCTTGGGGTGATCTATAGGTAGATAGCTACAGTTAAACCCTGCTACGTTGTCACGCTCCAGTGCCTCACCAGCAGTCATCAGTGCCCTCATGCTGGGCATTACGTCCAGCTTGTGCACAGCATCGAATATTTCTGATACGTCAAAGTCGTTGAGGTGTCCACGGTCTACCCAGAAGTTGATGTATCGGTTGACTGTTTCTTCCCAAGTCTCCCTACGCTTCTCCTCAGGCAAGTACCTAGCGTACCGTGACTTGTGTATGTACTGTTGATATGCGTCCATTAGTCCTCCAGTAGTTCGCGGATTGCAGCAACGAGTGCGTCCATTGTGTCGTAGATCATAATCTTACTCTCATCATCGTACCACTCAAGGATAAATCCGTTGTTTGCGTTTCGGATTGTTGCATCAGTTATTCTCATTCCGTTACTCCTAGTGTTTCGTTTATGATTGCCTGTGCCGCTAACTGTAGGAGCATGTACACTCCATCAGGGTACTGCTCGTTGGACGCTACTTCAAACATCTCACCGTCCTCGTACATGACCACGACTACCTTTGGTTTCCTGCCCTCGTTCTCCTGTAGCGTAGCCTTTGCAGCAAACGCAGCCAGAAACTCAGCCGTGGTTATCTCCTTCTCTTCTGTCTTTGTTCCAAACTTGCCGTC
>Ga0194024_1000141_pt1 | contig 13543 bp, 20 predicted proteins | sample IW13Sep16_MG_FD_140337 | JGI IMG/M metagenome (GOLD analysis project Ga0194024, IMG submission 140337) | Freshwater microbial communities from the Broadkill River, Lewes, Delaware, United States - IW13Sep16_MG | ecosystem: Environmental > Aquatic > Freshwater > River | place: USA: Delaware...
AAGGATTTTGCTTGCCGAAGTTGTATATTCTATTCTATCTACTCCGTAGTATCAATAGATACTACTACGGAGTAGATGAATAGGGTTGCCTTTGTTCTGGTTTTGTTCTCCCTCCCCAATGCGATGCGGGGGTACACACAAAAAACGTGCAGGTGTGTGTATATATATATACCATACTCTCGAATATTTAAAAAAATAATCGACTCTATCATCACTGTGACATAAATACCACATGGCCCCTACTATTTAACTACTATAATATATTTTTTTTATATTTTTATAGTATACCTATTGTGAAACTTACTAGTAAGTGTTATAATAGTACTATGGAAAACTTAAATAGTAATCTACAGAATAACTACATAGAGTCTTACATTAACCTTGAAGCCTTGTTGTCTCAACAAATAGAGCTACAATGTAATGATGACTTCTTATCTTTTGTACGTTTGGTCGCCCCTACTATTGTGTCTGACTTTAAGATGGGGAGACATATAGAAATAATATCTGAAAAACTACAACAGGTAGAAAATGGTGAGATAAAAAGACTGATGGTCTTTCTACCACCACGCTCATCAAAGTCTGTTGTCTGTTCTAAATTGTTTCCTGCATGGTACATAGGTAGAAACCCTAAACACGAACTATTAACTATATCACATAGTGATCAGCTTGCTAGTGACTTTGGTAGGTCTGTCAGAGATATTGTTAATATGGAAATGTTTCAAAAGATATTTCGTGGTGTGGCACTTCGTAGTGATGTTAGAGCAGCAGGTAAGTGGAAGACCAACCATGAAGGAACATACTATGCGGCTGGTGTTAGATCACAGATTGCTGGACGTGGCGCACATGTAGCAATACTAGATGACGCTATGTCTGAAGAAGATGCGATCTCCAGTGCGGGTAGAAGGTTTATCAAGGAATGGTATCCTGCTGGTTTGAGAACACGTATCATGCCCAATGGTGCTATTGTTATTATTAATACCAGATACCACTATGATGATCTATGTGGTTGGCTGTTAAAGCAACAAGAAAACATGCCCGACTATGAAACTATACCATGGGATGTTGTTAAGATACCGGCATGGCTTGATGATGATGCAGCAGATTTACTTGACCTACCTGTAGGGTCTAGTTATTTTCCTGAGTGGAAACCAGACCATGTTCTGAAGGTAGATGAAAATGAAATTAAAGCATCGAATGGCAGCAGGTATTGGAATGCCTTATACATGCAAGACCCTACTCCAGAAGAGGGAGGGTTAATAAAAAAGAAATGGTTACAGAACTGGGAGTATGCGGAACCACCTACGTGTGACTTTGTAATACAAACCTTTGATACAGCCTTCTCTACTTCCAATACGGCTGACTACAGTGTTATACAAACCTGGGGTATATTCTATATGCATAACCAGGATGAAGAGGGTTACGAAAGTTTTGCTCCTAATTTAATTTTGTTGGGGAATATCAAGGGTAGATTTGAATATCCAGAATTAAGGCGGCTTTCACAGAAGCTATACAATCAACACAAACCTGATGTCTGTATGGTAGAAAAGAAAGCAAGTGGTCAGTCTCTTATACAGGATATGCGTAGATCAGGTCTTCCTGTATTGGAATATAATCCAGATAGAGATAAAGTATCCAGAGTTTATGCGGCCACACCCATGATGGAATCTGGTAGAGTGTGGATACCCATGAACAAGAAATGGGCGGATGATCTGGTAGAGGAACTTATACGGTTTCCTAATGCAGCACATGATGACCAAGTGGATGCCTTAACGATGGCAGTGCATTATATGAAAGACTCTTGGCACTTGACCCACCCCGATGATCCAGAGTATGACGAGGAGCGTAGGAGTAAAAAAGCTACATACTGGAATGTTTGATTTGCGATATTAAGAAAAATATGTTATAATAAAGGAAGGGTAAATGAATTATAAAACTAAAAAACTTATTGTTAAGTGTAAATTATCTTTTAAAGATTTTTGGTATCATACCGTCAACTACAGAAAGTCGAGTATAGCACGATGAAAAACCAACACATGGCAGAATTTATTAATGAGCTAAAGTATGGCGACATAGCTAAGTATGGTCGCCGTGGTGATACTATGATTGCTCATATTAATCCTAATGAAGCTGCTATGTTAAAAAGAATGGGTGGTGCAGGTACGATTAATCCTATGACTGGTCTTCCTGAGTTTTATTATGGAAGTTATAGTGATAGTGGTTTTGATGATACAGGAATGACAGGTACTGGAAGCACAGACGGTGGCACAGACGGCAATGACGGACTATCAGATGAAGACACTTCATACCAGGATGCACTAGCTGCTGCTGAATATGCAGCAGAACAAGATGCAATGTTGGCAGAAGCTGAAGCTAATGCAGAAGCCGCATGGGCTAGAGGAGGCCCAAGTTTTAGTTTAGATGGCACGTATGCCTATGATGCTATTGGTCCTTATGCCGGTCCTCAACGATCAGGCATAGACCTTGCTAATGATTTGTATGAAAAAAATCCAACGGCATACAATTTGGCATATACGAATTATATTAAAGCTAATCCAGGAAACCCAGAAGGATTTGCAGGATTTCTAGGAAGTCTTGGTGAAAAAGGTGTAGCAGATTTTGCAAATACAGTTAATACTGGCTATAGATTTGGGGGTCCAGAAGGTACGTTAGCAGATATTTTTGAAAAACGCACGAGTGCTATAAATAAAGCAGCAGCAAAAGAAAGAGAAAAGGCAGCTAAAGAACAAAGTGAGTCAGATGACCTTTTTGAAAGTGGAGGTTCTGTTGAAGAACCAGGATTTTTTGGATTTATTGGAGATGTACTTAGAGGCTTGAATCCTTTAGCAGAACTTACGCCACAAGAAAAAGGTGTTCTGCAATCTTATGAAAATTTAGGTCTTAATGTACGTGAAAGAAGTACAATGGATAATTTGATAGGATTAACAGCTAATCTTGCGATGCCAGGGCCGCTTTCTGCTTTAAAGTTTATTGGTGAAAAAGCAACAGGTGCAAGTATTATTGGTTTAGCTACTGATCCTGCAACTGGACTTGACTATTTAGTACAGGCTAACGGTGATCTTCAACTTGCTTCTGGTCAGCTTGGAGACTTGTCTCCCCAAGATGGTGGTAATGAATCTATTATACCAAAGAAAAGAGAAGCGGTAACAGAAGCACCCAAAGAAGAAGAGGAAGAAGAAGAAGTGAAGGCTGCTGAAAAAGAAAAAATTAAACCTAGTGCATATCAAGAATATTTAGCTGATCTTCTTTATCCTAATACATCAGATAGTTTAACTCGGAATGTTTAATGGCTACAGAAAAAAATCCATATGATATGATACCTCAAGAGACTGCTGAGATTGTACCTCTTGAAGTAGAAGATAACAATGACATTCCTGCTACCTTTGAGGTAACGGATGATGGTGGTGTTATTGTAGACTTTAGTGAAAATGTTGAGATGGAAGCCTCAGAAGAAATTTCTGAATGGTATGGCAATCTTGCTGATACTATGGAAGAAGGCGAACTAGATGACATTGCTCAGAATGTTATTGACAATTATGAAGCTGATAAAGACTCTAGGTCAGAATGGGAGTCTATGTTTGAAAGAGGCTTCGACCTTCTTGGTTTAAAATTAGAACAAGGTTCCGAACCTTTTGAGGGTGCATGTACAGCCGTGCATCCTCTTCTTATTGAGTCTGCTGTTAAGTTTCAATCAAAAGCTTCTAATGAACTATTCCCATCAAAGGGTCCAGTAAAAGCTCAAATACTTGGCAAGACTACAGCAGAAAAAGAACTACAGGCAAATAGAGTTGAAAACTTCATGAACTATCAACTTACGGAACAGATGCCTGAGTACTTTGATGAATTTGAAAGAATGCTTTTTCATTTGCCGTTGATTGGGTCCGCATTTAAAAAGCTATACTATGATGCTACCGTTAAGCGTCCTAAGTCTGAATTTATTCCTATTGATCAGTTCTATGTGTCTTACTATGCTACAGACCTATCAAATGCTGATAGGTATACGCATGTAATTTATCGCAGTCCTGTAGAACTTAATAAAGATATTCGTGCAGGAATTTATAATGATGTAGATTTAATAGAACCCTCTTCTAATCCAACAACATCTTTCAGTGAAAAGATGGATACAATTATTGGATTGTCTCCTGCATATGACCATGATCCACAATATGTTCTTCTTGAACAGCACTGCTACATGGATATCGAAGACGATGAAAATCTTCCGTACATTGTAACAGTAGAAAAAGAATCTAGAAAAGTTTTAAGTATTCGTAGAAACTATAAACAGAATGACGTGAACAAAGAAAAGATTAGCCATTTTGTGCATTACAGATTTGTTCCTGGTTTTGGTTTTTACGGTTTGGGCCTAATCCACTTCCTTGGTAATTTGACCATGAGTGCTACTGCTGCAATGAGATCATTAATAGATGCAGGGCAATTTGCAAATCTACCAGGAGGATTTAAGGCCAAGGGAGTTAGAGTCGTTGGTGACAACGAACCTATTTCTCCCGGCGAGTTCAAGGAGGTTGAGGCAACTGGAATGGATTTGTCAAAGGCTATTGTTTCCCTTCCTTATAAAGAGCCTTCCTCTGTTCTTTTCCAGATGTTGAATTTCGTAACTGCTGCTGGTCAGAAGTTTGCGGACAGCACAGAACAAGTTATTTCTGATGCTGCCTCCTATGGACCCGTTGGTACTACTATGGCTTTGTTGGAAGCCTCCAGTAAATTCTTTAGTGCCGTACACAAAAGATTACATAAATCTCAGAAAGATGAATTTAGAATTTTAGCTAGAATTGACTATGACTATCTTCCTAATGAATATCCATATGATGTTCCTTTTGAAAGTCGTAGTATTTTTAAAAATGATTTTGATGGTCGTATTGATATTATTCCAGTATCCGATCCTAATATTCCTAGCAATGCTCATCGTATTATGTTATCTAACATGGTTCTTCAAATGGCACAGCAATCTCCTCCTGGTATGTTTAATATGGAAGTTCTTAACAGAACAATTCTAAATGCAACCAACATGCCAAACGTAGATGAGATTATTCCACCAAAGATTAAACCACAGCCACTTGATCCTGTTTCAGATATTATGGCTGCTACTAAAGGATTGCCTATTTCTGCTTTTCCAGGACAGAACCATGATGCTCACATACAGGTAAAGATGGCTTACCTGCAAGACCCAGCTAATGGTGGTAATCCTATTATGCAAAGAATTTCACCTATTCTTCAAGCTAATATTCAAGAGCATTCTGTAATGAAGTATCAGGAACAAATGAATGGTGTAGCGCAACAAATGTTGCAACAGGTTGATCCTTCTCAGATTACACCTACTGTTACGGAGATGGCACTAGCCCAGGCAGCGCAACAAGTCATGAATGCTAACATGGCTGCTGGTCAAGCGCAGTCACCAGAGCAGCAGCTTGTTGCCCTTGAACAAGCCAAGGTACAACTTGAACAAACCAAGATACAAGCACAGACAGCTTCTGATGCGGCAGAACTTGAACTAAAGAACAAAGAACTTGAAATGAAAGAGACTGGTCAGATTATTGATATGCTTAAAGCAACGGCCCAGTCTAAGTCTAGAGAAGAACAAGCTGAAGAAAACAGAGCATCTAAAGAAGCTATGAAAGAAGCTGAACTTAGAACTAAACTTGAAATTGAAGAAGGCAAACTTGATCTAGCAGATAAAAAAGAATATGTTAAAGTTTTTGTTGACATGTTGAAAAAACAAATGGACGATGACAAAGAAATGGATGAAGTTGCTCTTGAGAATTTAATTAAACTAGCAGACAGTCAATTTAAGGAGATGAGAAATGATGCAGAAGGGTAAAGGATATCCTACGCATGTAAAGGAAACCGATAAGAGTTTTGGTGATCCGTATGCCATGGATGTTACTGGTTCCAGAAATATTCGCAGCGCACTTAACAAGTGGGACGAAAATTCTTGGAAGATTTCTGATTCCAAAAAAAGTAAGTAATGGAAATTTGGGATGAGATTGCAGTAGAGTTTAATAAAGAAATTGACAGACTAAGAACTTCTCTTGGGTCTGGCATTGCTGAAGATTTTTCACACTACAGGCAAATAGTAGGTTCCATTCACGGAATAGAATGGGCCAGAGATAATTTAAAAGATATTGTTAGAAAACGATTACATATGGAGGATGACTAACTAAATGCAGCAATTAGAATTGGGTGGGGCGGTTAAAAATGATTTATGGATTACAGATGTGGATGAAGTTCCTGATCCCTCGCCACTTCCAAATTTGCCGGGGTTTCACGTTTTAGTTCGTCCTGTATCTGTTAAAAGTATTACCAAGGGTGGAATTTTTATTCCTGATTCGACAAGAGACGATATGTCTTACCTTACTACTGTAGGTCAGGTATTAGCTCTTGGAGACTTGGCATATAAAGAAGTAGATAAGTTTCCTAATGGTGCGTGGTGCAACAAAGGGGACTATGTGTGTTACGGTAAACATACTGGAACTAAGTTATTTTATAAAGGAGTTAGACTAATTCTTTTATTTGATGATCAGATTATAATGCGTGTTGAAGACCCAAAAGACCTTGACCCAACATTTAATTTATCAAAAGCGTCAAGTTGATTTGTGAAATTAACATTTATGTGTTATAATAATATATAACGTAAATACGTTTGTGTCGTTAGCAACGGAGAAAAAAATGAATAATAATACAGAAGATGATTGGGAAGATGTTTCTATTCCCAATAATGAAGAACAAGAACAAGTAGAATTTGAACTTGAGGAAGAACCTGAAGTACAAGAATCAAAACCTACAGTACAAGAATCGGAACCTATTGAAGAACAAAAGTCTGAGGATGTTCCAAAAGAACTTGACGGAATTGAAACTAAAGGTGCTGAAAAAAGAATTAGACAGCTTATTCGTCAAAGAAAAGAAAGAGATGAACAGATTGAATCTCTTTTAGCTCAGAACGAAGAACTTCAAAATAATTTAAAACAAAAAAATAATGAAGTATATTCAATTACAAACAGAAGTATTGCTGCAAATGAAGAGGCTTTAGAAAAAACAATTAGATTGGCAAAAGATGCGTATGCTGAAGCTTTTGAAAATAATGAAACTCAAAAAGTTTTAGAAGCGCAAGAAATTTTAAATAATGCACAATCAGATTTGAAAACTCTTCGTCAACTTAAAGCAGGTACTGAAAGACAACAAAGGGTTAATGAAGAACAAAACAATCAAGTTCAACAACAACCAAGACAGTCTCAAGCAATTGATGTTAAAGCCCAGGAGTGGGCAGAACGAAATGATTGGTTCGGTCAAGACACAATTAAAACTGCTGCTGCATTAGCACTTGATGCAGAGCTAAAGTCAGAAGGATACGATCCTAACGAAGATGATTTTTACATGGAGATTGATAAAAGACTAGCAAGTGCTTTTACTCAACCTTCAGTCCGTGCGGAGGATAACACGTTACAACCTTCTCAAGTAGTTTCGGGGGCTTCACGCTCGTCTCCAAACTCCGGTTCAAAAGTCAAACTTTCTAAGGAAGATGTTAGACTTGCAAATAAATGGGGTATACCACTTGAACAGTACGCAGCCGAAAAGTTAAAGGTAACTAGAGCGGACGGTGAGTACACTGATATTACATAAGCGTGGAGGAAAAAATGACACGAAATGAATCACGTATGAGCAATCAAAGAGAAAATTTTGAACGAGAAGAAGAATGGTCGTTTGAAGAGCCAGATGCTCTTGCAATTCCTGAAGCTGTTAAAGAAAGGTTTCATGCAGAGAATTTGGCTTTACGTTGGATACGAGTCTCCTTCAGGGGCCAAGATGACTACACAAATGTAGGCAAACGTCAGCAAGAAGGCTGGGTGTTTGTTTCTCCAGAAGAAGTACCAGAGATGGCAATCTCCTCTTTCGTGAGAGAGGATGGCAGGTATGAGGGAACGGTAAGTCGAGGTGATCTTGCCCTTGCTAAAATGCCAGCTAAAAAAGCTATGGCTAGACAAAAGTTTTATGAAAACAAAGCTAACGAAATGATGGATGCTGTAAATTCTCAGCTAATGAATAATTCTGATTCTCGTTTAGCAAGTATGCCTGTAACTAACTCTAGCCGTTCTGTTGTAACAAAAGGAAGACAGCCCTCTTTTCAGGACTGATTCCTATTAATTAAGGAGATGAAACATGTCTACTACTAAAGCATTTCGTGGTTTCATTCCTGCTCGTAAAAAAGGTGGAGCTTACAATAATGAAGCTGTTACCGATACTATTGAGTTGACTTCTACTGGTATGGCTGGATCGCCTACCAACAGTATTTATACTGGTGATCCGTTTGTTCTTCCCGGTGCTGGCCTTACGACGATTACGCCGTATGTTGCTACGACCCTAAAACCCTCTGGTGTTTTTATGGGTTGCCAGTATGTGGAAAACGGTGAGCAGAAGTTTTCTCGGTATTGGCCGGGTGGGACTAGTGCCACGGACGTTAAATTTTTTGTAATTACTGATCCTGATCAGACTTATTACATTCAAGCTTCTCTTTCGCTTTCTGCGGCTGAGTTGCTTCCTGTTAAAAACTACAATGTTACGGTTAGCTCTACGGCTTCTTCCGGTAGCACGACCACTGGTCAGTCCAGCTATTATCTGGATGGTGCGTCTGGTACGGAAGCTGTGGCGCAGGTTCGTGTTATCGGTAAGGCTCAGTATCCTGACGAAAAGGATTCCGATGCGTATCCGATTGTTGAATGCTGGTTGAACATGCACCGTGATCGTTACGTCACTGCATCTGTTTCAACTACGGCTTAATAGGGAGGATTTATAATGGCTATTAATAGAGCTAGTATTAGCAAACAACTCCTTCCTGGCCTTAATGCTGTATTTGGAATGGAGTATGGAGAAGTTAATGACGAACATGCTTCTCTTTATGATGTTGAAAATTCGGACCGTGCTTTTGAAGAAGAAGTACTGTTTACTGGTTTTGGTACTGCCCCGGTTAAGGGTGAAGGTGCTGGCGTCAGTTATGACAGCGCACAGGAAAGCTACACCGCTCGTTACTCACACGAGACTGTTGCCCTGGCGTTTGCCGTTACTGAAGAAGCTATGGAAGACAATCTTTATGATACGTTTGCCAAGATTCGTGCCAGAGGACTTGCCCGTGCTATGGCTAACACCAAGCAGGTAAAGGCGGCTAACCTTTTCAATAATGGTTTCAGTGATACCATTGGCGATGGTGCTGCGTTCTTCTCGGCTTCGCACCCGACTATTTCGGATGGTAATCAGTCTAACCTTCTTTCGGCGGCTGACCTGACGGAAGCGTCTCTTGAGAGTGCTATTACGAACATTCAGAAGTTGAAGGATGATCGTGGTATTCTTATTGGTGCGAGTGCAGTTTCTCTGCATATTCCGGTTGATTCCTGGGCGATTGCGTCTCGCATTCTGTCTAGCCCTGGCAACACTCAGACGAGTGCTGGTTCGGCTAACCCGAATACGAATGCCATCAATGCTACCCGTCACATGGGTATGCTGCCGGAAGGTTTCTTTATCAATCGTCGGTTTACTGACACGAATGCCTTCTTCGTTAAAACGGATGTTCCGCAAGGCACGAAGATGTTTGTTCGTTCTCCGCTTCAGACGAAGATGGAGCCTGACTTTGATACTGGCAACCTTCGCTTCAAAGCCCGTGAGCGTTATAGCTTCGGTGTCTCTGATTGGCGTGGTTTCTTCGGAAACGCTGGTTCGTCCTAAGTCTAAAGAGGGGGGAGTAGTTACGGCTACTCTCCCATTCTTTTAAAGGAGATGACATGAGTACTAATATTAAAGCTGCAACTGCTACCGGAGATGCTGTATTGACATTTGTTGAGACGGGCAACACTGTTGGAAACAATGGTTCTTCAGGACAAACTCCAACGACTACTCGTATTGTATCTATTCATGCGCTTGCTAGTGCTGCCGGTACTTTTACAATTAAAGGTCAACGGCAGATTTCTAATAAAACTGCTGAAGGTTCAGCAATTGTATTTAATGTAGCTGCAAACGAATCGACAGATATTTATATTAGTGAATTTGGAACACCTGTGTATGGTGTTGTATCTGTATCTGCACCTACCGATGGTGCCAGTCTAACAGTTTTTTGTGGTTAATAATGCCTAATTACGCTGATCTTAAAGACGATATTATTAAAACTTCTGAAAATGATGGAACTGAGTTTTCTTCTCAGATTCCTAAATTTGTTCAGAAGGCTGAATTTCGTTTGGTTAAAGACCTAGATGATTTTGGTTTAGATGAATATACAACTGTTTCTGTATCTTCAGCTAATGCAGGGTCTATTACTCTTAATGATCGTGTTCGAGTTATTCGTAATGTTAATTATAAAACAAGTAGCGGAACAAGCGTAACTAATTTATTGCCTAGAACTACAGAGTATGTAAATGACTATTGGCCTGTTAGTGCATCTACAGGCACACCAAGATATTATACACGTAAAAATAATTCTACAATTAAAATTGTACCAACACCAGTTTCTTCAATTACTGCTGAAATTCAAACAGCTTCTCAACCATTAGCTCTTGCTTCAGCTACGGGAACAAGTGTAACTACATCAAATTATTTTACAGAGTATTGCTATGATGCTTTATTTTATGGTTGTATGCTGGAAGCAACTATGTTTAATAAAGATTGGAATAATTTAAATATATGGCAACAACAATATGTTGGAGCAGTACAAGCACTTAGAAATCAATCAAGACGTACTAGACAGGATGACATGGCTATTGCAGCTTCTCCTGCTGGCGGTCCTAACACAATAGCACAAGGAGCAAGCTAATGCCTAAAAAAATGGTATTAAGTAAAGTAAAAAGAATGCTTTTAGATCGTGGTGAACGTGATCAAAAAGCTGCTGATCGTGGTTCTTTTGAAAGATCAAAAAAACTTACTGGTATAAAAAAATTAGAAGATGGTTATGATAACTTAAAACCAAATGCAAAACGAGCAGAACGTCTTAAAGGTACTGAAAGTGAATATTATGAGGTATTTAAAAAACGTGGCTTTAAGCCTATGAAAAAAGGTGGAAAGACTGATCCTTATGCAGAAGGTACTGGTACACCTAAAGGAACTAAAGGCACTCCTCCCCCATCTATTTTTGATCAAAAGAAAAAGAAAAAGAATTATGGTGGAAAGGTTATGTATAAAAAACATGGCGGTAAAGTTGGCGGTAGTGATGGGAATAAACTTGTAGCTAGTTGCTATGATTAACCGCTCTAAAATAAAAAAACAAGTTACACGTCCAGGTAAAATAAAAAAACAAGTTACACGTCCAGGTAAAATAAAAAAAGTTATGGGTGAATATAAATCTGGAAAACTAAAAACAAGTTCAGGTAAAAAAGTTACTAATCGAAAACAAGCAATTGCTATTGCTCTTAGTCAAGCTCAAAAGAAAAAGGGGAGCAGAAAGAAATGAATAAAAAATTTACAACGGCTGCTAGAGAAGCTGCGACTAAAAAAGGTCGTTTGAGTAAATCTCAAAAAAGTATTCTTTCTAGGCTTGCTAAACAAATGGATACAGACATTGCTGGTGTTAAAAAAGCAATTAATAAACAGGTAGCAGATGAAGCTAAACCTAAAACTAAGCTTAAATCTAAACCTAAAACTTCTAAACCTAAAAGAACTCCTGCTGAAAATAGAGAACTTCAGAGATTAATTAGACAACAGAAAAAAGATGATGCTCCTGCTAGTGCTGTAAAAGAACCAACTAGAATTAAACTTACTGCTGGTGGTAGTGAAGTTCTTCCTTCTAAAGTTAAATTACCTGAAAAAGTTTCTAAAGCTAGGCGAAGAGAGTTAATTGAAACTGGACAAGCAAAGCAAATTCGTAATAAAAAAGGTAAATCAGTTTTAGCAGAAACAGGTAAGTATGCTCCACCCGCAAGTCAAATTGCAGAAGAAATGGGCATAGGTGCTTCTAGAGGTGTACGGCCTACTGAAAAAGAACTACGAGATATGGGTGGTTTTGAAATTAGAAAATCAGGTGGAAAAGTACGTGGCTGTGGTGCTGCTAAAAAAGGTTTCGGTAAAGCAAACTATTCATATAAGAATATTTAGTCATGGCTCTTTCTGAAGCAGACAAAAGAAAGCTTAAAAAGCATGGACTGTCTGGTTTAAACCGTCCAAAGAAAACTCCATCTCATCCTACTAAAAAAGGTATTGTTGCCGTAAAGGATGGAGAGCGAGTTAAGATTATTCGATTTGGCGCACAGTCAATGGGACATAACTATTCTTCTGAAGCTCGTAAGTCTTTTAAATCTAGACATGCAAAGAATATAGCCAGGGGGAAAACTAGTCCCGCATATTGGGCAGATAAGTTTTTTTGGGCTGGACCAGGAGGATCAAAGAAGGCTCCTCCAAAATCTCAAAAGCATGTAAAAGGAATTAAAAGAAAATGACTTCAAAGATTATGAAACAACATGCTAAAAGACAAACTAAAAAACATATGTCTGCTATGAAAAAAGAAATGAAAAAAGGAAAGTCTTTTAAAAAAGCTCATAGTGTAGCTATGAAAAAAGTAGGTAAGTAATGACTTGTAACAACTGTGGTCATGAATGTCATTGTGGAAGAGTCTTAAAAAAGGACATTGATTCTAGTGATAACGCTGTAGAAGTCTGTAAAAATTGTAGATGTAAGGATTGTGATGCCGATAAAAAAGACTAGTGGAACTGCTACTAAGCGTGACCCTAAAAAATGGGCTGCTGCTAAAGCCAAAGCTAAAGCTAAAATGGGTGGCAAGCATTCTGCTAGGGCTATGCAACTTGCAGTAAAATATTATAAAGATGCTGGTGGTACGTATTCTGGAAAAAAGAAACCTACTAATAAACTTTCTAAATGGACTAAACAAAAATGGCGTACTAAATCTGGAAAGCCTTCTGGTAAAACAGGAGAAAGATATCTTCCAGAAAAAGCAATTAAAGCATTGACTCCTTCAGAATATGCTGCTACAACAAAAGCTAAAAAGGCTGGTACAAAAGCTGGAAAACAATTTGTCAAACAACCTAAAAAAATAGCAGCAAAGACAAAAAGGTATAGAACATAATGGCAATGATTATTCCATCTATAACTGCAAGAGGTATACACGAACCATTTAATTTGCAGGTATCTAGAAATCAAATTTATAAACATAAATCTATTTTTAAATTTGGTTTTAATCCTGATGTAAACGGTACAGAAGAAACTATCTGGGATGTAGGTGGTATTTACGCCTATCCTAGTTCTGCCGTTGCTATGACTGTAACAACAAATGCCGGTACACCAGCAAACGATAATGGTGTAAAGGTAATAGTCTTTGGTTTGGATGAAGATTACAACGAAGTTAATCAGGAAGTAACTCTTGCTGGTGCTGGTACAGCTACAACTACACAGACATTTCTTCGTGTCTTTCGTGCCTATGTCAGCGGATCACAAGCACCTACTGGCAACCTGAACATCACCAACGGTGGGACGACATATGCTCGTATTAGTCTTGGTGAGAATCAGACGCTGATGGCTCTGTGGA
>Ga0194024_1000144_pt1 | contig 13311 bp, 5 predicted proteins | sample IW13Sep16_MG_FD_140337 | JGI IMG/M metagenome (GOLD analysis project Ga0194024, IMG submission 140337) | Freshwater microbial communities from the Broadkill River, Lewes, Delaware, United States - IW13Sep16_MG | ecosystem: Environmental > Aquatic > Freshwater > River | place: USA: Delaware...
CAGGTGCTGACAAGGGAGGGGAGTACAACATCTACAGCGGGATTGACCCCAACAACGATGAGTATTTGCTATCCACCCGCACGATTGTAAACAAAACCATAAGTGTTGACCAAGGAAGTTTGTATGTTCTTCCAGCCAACAGCGGAGTGGGACAGGCAGACTTCACGCCTCAATCTGTAAACTCAACAACATTCGGCAGCTTCAATCTACTAAACTTCAACTTTGAAGATGTGGATGTAAACTTCGAGGACATGGGCAACGGTGTGTTGTATGTAGACGATGGGTTTTCAGACAACGCCATGCAGCTCGACACGCCCGTAGACAATCTTACGAGTGGCACATCAAACATCGTGTACACAGACAAGGACAACACATTCCTCGGAGTAGCCCAAGTAGACAACACAAACAAGTTTGTTACAATAGTATAATATGCCTACAGCAACTTCAACAGTAACAGCAACATCAGAGGTGTTGACAGGCTTCAACATCGCCTTTGACACTCAAGGACAGAAGTGGGTGACACGCTACTCATACATTCCAGAGGGAATGGAGCGTCTCAAGAACAGGTTTTTCTCGTTTAAGGACGGGAGTATATACGTCCATGACAAGGGAACGAACAATACATTCTACGGCACTGCTGCACCTTCTCTGATAAAAATCATCAGCAACTTCAATCCATCGCTGGTGAAGACATTTGATGCCATTTCTATCGAGGGGAATGACACATGGAGTGCTACGTTCAGCAACACAGACCAGAACAGCAGCTTGGCTACAGGCGACTACGCAGAGAAGGAGAGAAGCTACTACGCAGACATTCCAAGGGACACAGCCACATCAATAACGGCTAACACAACAAACATAACAGCCCTCGGTACAAACGCTACGGGAAGCACAAACACCATCACGTTTCCCAATAGAATCAACAGGCAACCCATTCCGTTGGGACTGTCGGCAAGGGTGTACAAGGTGGACTCTGGTGGGAATGCGTCTGACGCTGCCTCCGCTGCCGCCTACGCATCTTCTGTAACATCAACCACCCTAACCCTTCAGGATGCTACGGGAGGGGCTATAAACGCAGACATAGCTTCAGGAGATACGATAATTATACAAACCACTCCTAAGTTTGACGGAGACCAACTCAGAGACCACTACTTGGTGGTGGAGATGCAGAACGACAACTACTCTCAAGATGTGGAGCTGTATGCTGTAAACCTAAAGTACAAGGGCAGCAAGCTGGATGATAGTCTCGGAAATCAGGCTCAGATTCAATAAATTTGCAACTATGAAAATTAAGTCGTATAAAGACGGAAATCAGGTAAAGAAATACGTCTCTACTGGCAAGGAGAAAAAAGCTGTCGTTGGAGCTATTATGACAGGCTTGCAGGGTCTGACAAGCATCGGCACTGGCATCGCTGACTACCGAGCAGGGAGGGATGAGGCAAAGCGTAGGACTGATGAGATACAGCGACTCAAGGCAACAGCACCGTCACTTGAGACACCAGCAGCATTCAGGCAGGCTGTGAAGGACGCATACGACAGGAACTTGCTCGAATCACAACAAAGAGAAATCACAAGACAGCTTGGAACGTCTGTAGGAGCTTTACAGCAGGCGGGGGGACGGGCATTGCTTGGCGGCATCGGAGCTGCCACGCAGCAGGCTGCACGTTCAGGAGAGCGAGCTGCACAGGCACAGGCGCAAACACAGCTTGGAGCTTTGAGTCAGCTTGGACAGGCAGAGCTTTCAACACAAAGGCTACGAGAAAACAGGTATCAGAGGGAACTTGCACAGCAGCGTGAAATGAGAGCGCAGGCAGAGGCTGGCGCAGGGGCTGGACTCGGAAACATTATTGGAGGGGCGTTGTCAGCAGGAACTATAGGGCTTGGCGCAGCAGGTGCTTTTGGTGGTGACATCAAGAAGGCTATGCTCGGTGACTTTAGCAAGACAGGGAAGACAGATGGTACTGGGGGTACGGGTGTTGAAGATGATTTTGAAGACCCAGCCATGCGTGGAGGGGTTATGACGGGAGAGAAAGGTGCTGTCATTAAAACCAAAGGAGAGTTCTCCCACGAAAAGAATCCAATTGACTTAGTACAGAACGGAGAGAAGGTGGGAGAGGCTACAGGAGGGGAATACATCTTCAACCCAGAGCAATCTAAAAAGATGAATGAGCTGGCTAAGAAAGCCACAGAGGGAGGTTCTAAGAGCCAGAAGGCTAACGCTATGCAGAAGCTGGCTAAGTTCGTTAGAACCACCCTAAAACGCTTTGAAAAGGACGCACAGTAATGGCTATATTTATAGGAGACAAGCCTGCTCAAATGCTTCAGCAAACTGGGCAGACCATCCAAAACATTCAGAAGGAGTACGAGACAGAGAAGCTGAGGCGTGAGGAGTATGTAGACCAGTATGACGCTGCTGAGTCAGACTACGCAACGGTGAAGGCAGAATTCAAGCCCATCCTCAGCAAGTATGTAGACGACATCCTAAAGGCTCAGACAGCCGTGGAGGAGACAAACTCTCCAGAGGCGAGAGAACAGCTACGGAATCTGTCAAGGGACTACCAGAGGGTGAAGGCAATTTCTGAGGCGCAGAGCCAAGCAATCACAAAAGGGCTGGCAGATGCCCGTTCAGGGAACTACTACCAGACAGAGGACGAGGTGGCAGCTCAGGTAAAGGAAAGCCTTGCTGACTTGGCAGGGATGTCGGGAGAGCAGTTACTCAACAGTAAGTATGCAGACCCCAACTTCATCATGTTCCAAGCCACGCCTTACGATAAGGCTGTGGATATGATTGATGTGACAAAGTATTCCGACAGGGCTGCTAAGATTGTAGGAAATCAGGTGGGGAGGATATACGACAGCAGCGGTAGGCTTAAAGTTGATGAGGCTCGTGCGTCCTTAGGGGAGCAGGCAGACCTCCTCTACAAGTCAAGCCCACAGGCACTCAAGGCTGCTGCGTATATGTATGCAGACCAAAAACACCCAGACGGAATCAACGCTGTACAAGCCATTCTGGAAGACCCAGAGATGATGGCTGAGGCAAAGGAAATGTATAAGCAGGCTTACATTGAGTCAGCCCTTCCTATGATTACTGATAAGATTGCAGTTGATAAGGGAAGAGGAGATGGCAAGATTGATTCATACATAGTTCGAGCTGGAGGGTTTACTCTGCCTGTGGATTCAGAAGCGGCTGGTGAAAGGGTTGATGGTGGATATATTAAGGTGGACGACAAGGGGTTTTTATCCCTGAATGGAAGAGCTTTTATACAGGCGGGGCAAAATATGGGCTTGGAAGAGGTTGATATAAACACATTCATACAGTCTCTTGACGACAAGGAGCTTAGTAGGCTTAGAAACACCATTGACCTGTCTTCGGTTAAGGGTGTTGAGGGATTGGAGGTGGATGCGGAGGGTAGGATACAAACACCCGCAGAGCCGTTTCTTGACACTCCAATAGCTCAAGACATTGCAGGGGAAATGAGCAGGGAGGCTTTCTACGCATCACTCGACTTAGAGGTTGGAGAGATGCCTTACGATGACCCTGTTAAAATGGCTCAGGTAGAAGATTATGAAGCAAGAAGGCAGCAAGCTCAAAGAGGCAAAGGAGGACTGGAAGAGCCTAAAAAACAAAACCCTGTATACCCAAAATAACTCATAAATGGAAGATGAAATTTACATCTACAAAGGAGAAGAGTTTACCCGTAAAGAACTTGAGGGTCAGTATGGTGACAGGCTTGATGAAGCTATAGACACCTTTGGTATTAAAAAAAAAGACTTAACGCAATCTCCCGCCTCATTAGCTATGCAAGAAGGTTTTCCGCAGGCTGTAGGGACGGATTCAGAAGATATTGATGATGAGGAGTTTACAAGAAACCGAGCTGCTACAGAAGTAATATCTGAGATTGAGAATGTCTATAAGCTGGGTGAGCAGTACAGCGAGTTTGTAAAGAAGCATGGTGTTCAGACAGAAGAGTCTGCTAAAAGTTTTCCAACACTTCAGGAGAGGCTTTTTGCACTTGAGACAATACAGTATGGAGACGATAAAAAACTCTATACAAACTCTCAGCTAAGAGCAAATGCAGATAAAATAAATAAACTATACAAAACCGTATCTGATTCCGAGGAAGAGCTGGTAAATATAAATCAGCAAGACAAGACTATTTCCTTTGATGCAGAAAGGTATAGAAATGCTTTAACAAGAACGCAGGCTTTTTCAAATCAAATCAAAAAGATTGAAAGAGAAGAACAAGAGTTTATAGAGGGCTTGCCAGATTTTGTTGTAGACGACCTTGTTGCCGCATCAACAAGCGCAGGTCGGGCTGTGGTAAACTTATTTGATTTTGCATCTATACTTTATGATGCAGAAAATGTCTCTGACAGGCAGATAAAAAATCAGTTCAAGACAATAGGTGCTAAGAAAGGTCTTGGCTTATCTCAGGAACAGATTGACAAGGGGATAGCTGGTTCAATAGAGGACGGTGACATATCCGCTGCCTTTACAAATCTTGTTGTAGATGGAGCTGCTCAAGTCCCTCAGTTGGGAGCAGCTTTAGCGGTGGGGCTTGCTACAAGAAACCCAGAACTTGGGATGAATGTATACGCTGGAATTGCTGGTGCTAATGCTGGTGCAGCAAAGTATGCGGAGCTTATTTCAGACCCAACTATGTCTGAGACGGGAAAGGTTCTTTCTTCCGTAGCTGTAGGACTTACAGAGGCTCTTGCCTCAAGAGTGTTTACTGGCGGTACTCAGTCCCTGATAAGAAGGCTCGGTGCAGAGGGGGTGAAGAGAAATATGCCAAAAGGAATCTTGTCTCAGGCAAGGGCTTACGGACTTCCATTGACTAAGGGAATAGCAGACGAAGCGTTGGAAGAGGGATTCGCTCAGGGATTTGAATCATTTATTGTAGACCATGTAATCAGGGGTGAAGAGTTTAACCCGTATGCTGTTGCAGACGCTATGATTATTGGTGCTACGATGGGTGGTAGCGTAACAAGCGCAACACTGCTTCCCTCGTACAGAGGGTCTTACAAAACTGCCAAAAGACGGGCAGAGATTGGAAGAGAGATAAAGCGTATAAACAATACGATAAGGTCAGGAAACCTTAGTGATGCAGAACAGGAGGCTGCCAACAACAAGATATTCAGCCTAAAAAAGGAGGCGAACAACCTAAGAAAGGAAGATGCTATTCTCTACAAAGACATGAGTAGGGAAGACACGGAAGAGGTTATTAGACTAAACAGACGCATCTCCTTAAATAGAGACAGGGCTATTGATTCTCGAACTGAGGAGGGTAAGAATCTAATAAAGGGTGAAATAGCCCTTGACATTAAGCAAAAGGAGGCAATAGAAAAGAAGTATGATAGTAAAACGGAAGAACAAGTACCAAGTACTGAGCAAGCAGGGGAAGCCGCTGTCGAAGCCCAACCTGACACTGAAGCAGGCGAAGCAGCGGTTGAAACAGGTAGAGTTGTTCAGCTCGATGAAGAAACGCAAGGGGAGTTAGACGATGTGATGCGGGATGCAGACTTCACTGTGTCCGAGCAAGAAGCTCCTACAAGAACAAGCAAGACAGAGGCTTACGCAGACGAGGGTGTGCAGGGAGGCATCATCAACCTTATCAAAACCAAGGGTGGTGAGCTGGGTCGTGAGTTTGTTGGAGCTATAGAGAGGATTAAGAGTACGCTGGGAGAGGGCTACAAGGTTGTTGTATTGGATGACGCTCGTTACAGGGACGTAACCAACACGAAAGGGCGTGGTGCATACGACACCAAAAACAAGGTGTTGTATCTGAACGCACAGCAGGTGAGAAACCTTGACAAGGACAACGTAAGAGCCGTATACCACGAAGCCATCCACCCGATTCTCACCAAGAGATTTGGCGAGGCAAGTGCAGATTTTGTTAGGTTTAAGCAAGACCTTGTAAACGCTATAAACAGGTCGTTGTCTGGGCAGGATGCTGCAACACTCATAGCGAGGCTTGAGGCTTTTGAGAAACAGTATAAAAAAGATAAGACAACAGAGCAGCAGGCAGAGGAGTTTATGACAGAGCTTGGTGCTATAATGACATCGGAGGACGTTGAGCTTCTCAAGAAGTCTGGACTCCTCAATCGTGTAAAGGAACTGATTAACAACCTCCTCAGAAAGCTGGGGGTAGACATATCCCTCGACACGGAGAACGATGTGGTTGAGTTTATGAACTCCCTTGCACAGGGTGTTAGAGGCGGTGTGGCTGTTGAGCAGATAGTTCCAGAATCAAAAAAGTCACGGGCAGGTGGTTTTAAGGAGTCTCGCGCATTTAAGAGTTGGAAAGGTGACAATAAGTTGGTGTCGAGGAGTGAGGTTCAAGATGTTAAAACTTCTCAGCCTATTGTAGCGGAAGTTTATCACGGAACTACTAACGAGTTTTATGAATTTGATAGCTCTGTAAAAGGAAATATTGAGGGGCATTTAGGTAGAGTGAATTATTTTACCACAGACTATCAAGATGCTGCCAATAACTATCAAGAAGATGGTGCGGATTTAACGTCAAGAATTGACAGGAGAAGCGAAGAGCTTGAATCCACTCTTCAGTATGAGTACTCGGATGATTTTGGTGTAAACTTAGATTTGATAAAGCGTGATTTCGGGTTAACAGATGAAGAGATAGATTCTCTTTATCCAGATGGAGTGCCAAAAACAATAGAGCCAAATGAACTAAGTTATTTTATTGCAGAAAAAGAACTGAAGGGTGGTGATTCAAAAGTTTTAGAAGTTTTTGTTAAGCTAAATAATCCAGTTGTATTGGGTGGCGGAGCTACATGGTTTGAGACACTTGAAATATCCGAAGAAGATTTTAATGACGCTGCAAAAGAGATAGCTGAAGAAAATGACATTTCTTTAGAAGAGGCTAAAGAGGATTATGATTATGAAGTTAGATATAGAGCTATAGAAAATTCAGGAGATGGGAATGCTGTTGTAAGGGCATTAGAAAGTGCTTTGTCTAATAACGGATACGAGTCCAGTCAAGCGGTAGATATTTTGGGAGATAATTATTATGAGACAGAAATAGACCTTAATCAATTAGAGGATAGCATTAGAAGGGGTGAGCTGTATGAAAATTTAGATGGCGAATTTGCATCAAGCCAAGTAATTTCCGACTTCTTTAAAAACCTTGGTTTTGACGGAATAATTATAACAAACGTATCAGAAAGATTTAGGAATATGGGGTTAAGTGAATCTACATCCCATGTACACGTGTTCGATGAGTACAATAATCAAATAAAACTTTCTGACGGAACAAACACCACATTTGATTCAGGTTCATCAGACATAAGAGAATCTCGGAGGGAGGAAGGTGTTTTAGCTGAGGGAGTGGATGTTTCAGATAGCTCTAACAGAAAGGGCTTAGTACCTACAGAGCAGTTAAAAGAATTTATTGGTGAAGACAGGGTTGGAGATGCCGAATTGCCCACCTCAAGAAGAACCATAGACAACCTAAAAGAAGACATAAAAAGAAACGGCTTTAAAGAGCCTATAGTTGTTGTTTATGACAAGTCATCTGGAGATGGAGAGGCTTCAATATTGGAAGGCAATCACAGGATGCAAGCTGCTATAGAGCTTGGTTTGAAAGAAGTTCCTGTTGCATTTGAAAAGGGAACTCTGAGAACAGACGAGCAGAGAGTTGCTGAGGGGATGTTTCCTCTTAATAGAAAAACTGTTGGTCAAATAGATACGAGACTTGGGGTGGACGGAACAGAGCTGGGATTGGATGTCAGACAGCCTAACGAAGGGGATTTTAAGAAACCTCGTGTTGACGAAGACACATTCCTTCAAGAATCCCGTGCAATAATAAACGAGCAGTTTCTTTCTGAAGAGAAGCAGGTGATTAAGTTTAGAAAGGCTGGTGTGGACAACAAGCAGACACAGCAGGCTATAAACGACATCGGACTCAAGGGTGTTAAGTTCACAAAGGAGGGCATAGAAGAAGCTATTCAGAAGGCTTTTGACGACCTCTCTGCAAGGGCTGAGAGCTTTGTGATGACAGAGGACAGCAAAGCCATCACAGGGGCTATCATGGCTGATATAGAAGCTATGAGGGCTGACGGTGCTTCGGAAAGTGAAGTGGCTTATGCTAAAAGAGGACTGGAGGAAGGCAGTCCCGTGAGAGGGGAGTACATCAGAAAGTTTCAGGACGCACAGAGAAATGAAATAAGAAACTGGGTTTCCTACCTCAACCAATCCGACTACAATACATCATTCAAGTACCTCATCCTTGATGGTGTTCTGACAAACAACTACGACAAGAAGCGTAACAAGTATGTAAAGAGGGACAGGAAGACACTTCGTTCTGTCACACCATTCAACGCTGCCTCTCTCGCAGAACTATATCAGTCTGACAGCAAAGAGATGCTGAAGGACTACACAGACATTCAGGAGAAGAATGCCATAGCCCTCGCAAAGTCAAGACAGGTGGCGACAACGACAGAGGGGGAGTGGATAAAGTATGACGGAGGGGATGGGGTGTCCAACGAGGACATAGCAAACAACGCTTCTGAGCTTGCTGGTCTTGTTTCTGACACGCCTTGGTGTACGAAGACAAATGCTGCCTCACAGCTAAGGGCTGGTGACTTCTATGTGTACGCAACGAAAGGGGAGGATGGGAGCATGATTCCACGCATAGCCATCAGAATGGAGGGTGACCAAGTGGGTGAGGTGAGGGGTGTTGCCTCCGAGAAGCAGGACTTAGAGCCTTCCATGAACCCAGTGGCTGAGAAGTTCTTGAAGGAGAACATTCCAAACGACAGCGGTCAGGGTTGGCTTGATTCAATCGAATACAACGAGAAGGCTGAACAGCTCTTGCAGGATATAAACGAAAAGGGACTGAACAGGGAAAGGATGGTTTCCTATTTCGAGCTGTTGACTGATGAAAATAAATATACACAAGACTACGGCAGGAATGGACACATAGAACGTCTTGAAGCTAAGGTAGAGGAGCTTGTTGAAAACAATGAGCTGTCAAGTGACTTGAAAGGGAAGGTGATTATTCCAAATAATGCTTCACGAAAAGCTAACCGAGAAAACTTAGGGAATGCAGAATTTGTAATTGGTAATTTAGAATTAAAACCCTCGGATGAGGATGTGAGACTTAGGAGAGCTACAGGGGATTCTGAATTTAACGTACAGTATGTAAGTGGGAATGCTACTGTTATTGGTGACGTTACAAACATAAAGTTTGTTGGAGGTGATTTAAGATTTCTTTCTGTTGGAAGCCCAATATCCGTTGAAGTGGTGGGCGGTAATGTTGGCGCAAAATTGGCAACAAATTTAGGCAAACTAAGAAAGGTGGGAGGGGATTTAGATGTTAATTATGTAAAAGACCTCGGTAATTTAGAGGAGGTGGGTGGTACGCTTGATATATCGGACAGCGATATAAAATCATTAGGTAATAAAATCAAGTCAGTTCATGGATTAGTAGTAGGACAAATAGGTGGTCTGTACTACGAGTTAGAGAGCGAAACGTATGGCGCTCCATTAGAATACTTTGGAAGCCTTGAGAAGGTGGAGGATTATATATATCTTACATATGACAACCTGCTGACCATACTGCCAACAGAAAACAACATAAGGTTTGTAGAGAATAACATCGGGGTATTTGACATGGCAATAGACAATATCTCCGATAATAGACAAAGAATTCGTGATAAATATTTACAGGAATTTTTATCAAAAAAAATCACGAAAGAAGAGTTAGAAAGAAAATCTAAAGAAACCCTACTCGGCATAAAAGATGCAAAAGACTACATCCAATACCTAAAAGACAAGGCAGGAGAAGCCCCGCTTCAAGAATCCCGCAACTTCGATAGAAAAACCGAGAAGGCAATGGAGGGTAAGTTCTATCAGCCCAAGATTGACGAGAGGTTTAACAAGGCAAGCAAGCGTCAGATGGCAAACAAGAAGCTGTTTGACCGCCAAGGTATCATCAGACGGGCATTGCAGGACGCTAACGACCTGATAACACAGGCAGCACTGTCTGTCCGTAACGGCTCTTCAGCGGCAGCTAAGAAGATGTACGAGCGTTTTAACAAGAACATATTCCTGAACGTGGCAGGGGCGAAGTTGGCAGGCGTAAATGAAATCATCATGCTCCGCAGAATCATCTCCATATACGATGGGTTTGACAGGGGCATCGACACATTCCAACAGGAAATAAAAGACCTTGAGGCTAAGAAGAAGAGAACGAAGAAGGAGACAGCCCGTCTCAATGCGGTGAAGAAACAGCTTGCTGACTTGGAAGCCAAGAAGGCAAACTTCAAGAACCCACAGAAGCTGAACAGAGAGTCTGCCTTGGCACGGCTTGACGAAATCAAGCAGGAGCTGAGAGATGAGACAGGCAACGACCAGCAGTTCTTTGACATGGACAACAGAGCATCACGGTTCTTTGCTGCCATGCGTGAGATACTGAAAAGGAAGCTGGACGAGGGACTGATAACACAGGACGAATACTTCAGACTCTCCAAGTACGAATACTCTCCACGGATGTTTGTGGACAAGGTGTTTGACTTGCAGAACGGAGACTTCGCAAAGCACGAGAAGCGTTTCATGGGCTACGGGTTGAGCGAAAAGGAATTCAAGAAGCTCAAGGAGGGTAGTGAGGAGGACTTGTTCACGGAGGGAGACTTCCTGCTGCGTATGGTGGTGGCTGCAAGCGAGAGAAGGGTGTTTGCTAACAGACTCTTCAAGCAGCTTGGCAAGAAGGTGGGCAGCTACGAATGGCTCTCTGACACCAAGAAGAACGGCTTCAGTGAGCTGACATACAAGGAGGACGGGGAGTCCAGAAGCATATACGTCAGGAACGATATAGCAGAGGAGATTGAGAACGCAGACAGCGCAATAGAAGCAGGCTTAGGCAAGGTGGGCAAATACTTCGGAACAAACATCCTGAGGGCTATGGCGACAGGATACAACCCACTGTTCCCCCTATCCAACATTCCAATGGACTTCGCCAACGTAGTGATGTTCACAGACACATACGATGACAAGAGCCTTGTAAGGGCTATGATTGAGCTTTCAAACGACTTCCGAAAGAACCTTGCTGGCATCGGCACAATCACCGCTGCATTCAGGGGAACTACAAAGGCAGACCCTAAGGTGTTGAAGAACCTTGAGGAGGCTTTCGAGGCAGGTATAGGCATGGACTTCCTCACCAACCAAGGTAGGGTGAAATTCAAGAGCGTTGACGGGAGTAAGTTGCAGAGGGCTGGTCAAACCTTTGGAGACTTTATGAGTAGCTTCGGTGAGAACTCAGAGCTTGCCATGAGGCTGTCTGTTTACAACAAGGTGAAGGCTGACTCCCTGAAGAAAAGAAAGGACGGAGATGCTCAGTTCAAGGACATGAACGATGCTGAGATACGGGCATACGCTGCATTCAAGGCTCGTGCCACTATAGACTTCTCGCAGGGTGGCAGTCTTGCTAAGAGCTTGGATAAGATGTCTCCCTACTTCAACGCCTCTCTACAGGGACTGAGGGTGGCTGGAAACTACATCCGCACCAACCCAGCGAAGGCTGCTAAAAAGTTTGGTGAGGCTGGTCTTTACGCCATCACTATGAGTGTTGTCATGCAACAACTCTTTGAGATGTTTGGTTGGGACGATGATGATAAGGAGGCTATCCCAGAGTACCACAGGAGAAACTACTTCATCATTCCTACGAGCGACACAGATGAGGACGGGAACAAGAAGTACATCAAGATACGGAAGCTGCCTCAGCTTGCTCCGTTCCTTAGACTATTTGAGCTTGTTGGTGAAACCACCTACCGTTCAATGAGTGGGGAAAATGAAGAGAGCAACAAAGCCTTCTACACGAAGGGACTTGTCGATTTGGAAAACACACTGAAGGATGCAACGGTGTTTGGCGACATGATTATCACCTTTGATAAGGAGGGTAAGCCATCTCTTGATGTTGGTGTGGCGCAATACCTACCTCCCTTTATGAAAGGTTACATACAGTACATCACAAACTACGACTTCTTCAGGGAGAGAAAAATAAGCTACGAGAAGCTATACAACCAAGCCTCCCCTGAGTTTGAGGGTAAGTTTGATGACAACGTAGAAGAGTTTTATAAGGAGTTTGGTGAGCTGACAGGCATGAGTCCTAAGAGAACCAAGAACGCTGTTGAGGTGGTGACAACATCCCCATCCACAAACCTTATGGTGGGTGTTGGCTACGGCATCGCAAACGCTATTATGACTGGCGACAAGTCGTTCAAGGACGTTACAAGGGGAATGGAGAAGAGGGCTGTAGGCACTGCCAACAAGAAGTACATCCCGAAGAAGCCGAGTGCTGAGTTGAACAAGCTGTTGCAGGAGTATAAGGACAATCAGTTTGTTGTGAGAAAGGAGCTGACTAAGATGGTGGTGGAGGACAACGCTCCTAAGAAGGATGTGATACAGTATGTCAACGGCATCGAGGACAGGAAGCTGCGTGAGTATGCCATCAAGAAGTACAAGAAGCTACAACGTAAAAACAAGTTTGACGACTTGGTTCTTGACAGGAAGAGTGTCTACTACAACTTAGACGACTATATGTCTGAAAAGCCAGAGCTGGCTGCTGAATACTTGTTCAACGAGTTTGGAAGCCTGACAAATCCAGAGCTGAGGGAGGTGGCAAGCTACATCTCAATGATAAGAGGCACACGCTCGTTCTCCTATCCACCAGCATTCATGCGTAAATACAGAGAGTTACAGAAATGAAAAAGAAATTGATTCTGTTCTTGATAATGATGACGATGTATCTGTTGCAGTCATGCTCTGCGGGATGGCATCTAAGAAAGGCAATCTCCAAAGACCCAAACATCCTCATGCAGCGAGACACTGTCGTAGAAACTGAGGTGGTAGTGCAAGAGAAAACCGTTACAGAAAAGCTGATAGTGAATCAAATCGACACAGTAGTACTCATGTCTCCTGATGGTGTAAAGGTGCGCTTAGAACGCATATATGACACTGTGATGGTGGATGTGATATGCCCACCCGAAACGGTGATGGTGGAGACGATTGTTGAGCTTCCACCAGTTGTAGAATATAAGGAATCAGAATCAAAAAATAAGTACCAAGAGTGGGCTTTAGCTTTGCTTGGGTTCTTCATCGTCCTGATGTTTGTCAGGAAGTTGTTGGACAAAGTATTGAGCTAACACCTACTTATGGCAGAACGGAAGAGGGATGTGGTGTGGTGCGCTATCGCACCAAGGGAGTGTTCAAAGCACTGCACAAGGAGTAATCAATGCGAGAACTCTGGGAAGGGAAATAAGAATGAGAACGAGATGTGGAAGGAGGGCTAA
>Ga0194024_1000145_pt1 | contig 13267 bp, 18 predicted proteins | sample IW13Sep16_MG_FD_140337 | JGI IMG/M metagenome (GOLD analysis project Ga0194024, IMG submission 140337) | Freshwater microbial communities from the Broadkill River, Lewes, Delaware, United States - IW13Sep16_MG | ecosystem: Environmental > Aquatic > Freshwater > River | place: USA: Delaware...
GGTGCTAAAGCATTACGCTCGTACAATCGAACCAAGTCAGGTGAGGTGTACATAATTGTAAACAACGCATGGCCTGATTGGGTTAAGATAGGGCAATCAATGAGTGCAGAAGACAGATTGAACAGTTACCAAACAGGTAGCCCAATGCGTGACTACAGACTAGCCTATGCTGTCTATGCTAAAGACAGACGTAAGGCAGAACGTGAAGCCCACAAGAGGGCAGAGGAAGTAGCAGAGCGTAGTGGTGAGTGGTTCAAGATGTCTGTTGGTCAGGCAAAGGAGTGTATACAGCATGGACTTTGATTTCTTATTTAAGTTGGTATGTACTGTATCATTCTTTGGTGTGAGTATATGCCTGTGTATCAAGTGGATTGTAGAATCATATCTTGACTACATACAAGTAACAACAGGTATCAGGGTAGCAACCCTTCAGTCTCTTAAAGATAGTTTAGACATACAAGAAAAGATAGAGAGAGGTAATGACGATGACCCTACTGCTTATTGATGGAGACATTGTAGCATACAAGGCAGCAGCATCTGCTGAGACACCCATTAATTGGGGTGATGGTTTGTGGACTTTGCATAGTTTTGAGGATGAGGTAGCGATACGTATCAAAGACCAGATAGAGAAGCTGGTTGATGAAGCACCTGTTAAAGATTGCATCGTGGCTCTCTCAGATAAAGAGAACTATCGCAAGGACATTGCCTCATATTACAAAGCTAACCGCAAGGACATACGCAAACCAATGCTGCTTCCTTGGGCTAGGGATTACATATCAAGTGAATACAACACAATAATTTATAGGAGACTAGAAGCTGATGATGTTCTTGGAATATTGGGTACATCAAATCCAGATACTATTATATGGTCTGAAGATAAAGACTTGCTCACTGTACCAGCAAGGCATTGGATTGATGGCGAGATTGTTACAATCAGTGAAGCAGAAGCTGACTACCGTTTCTATTACCAAACTCTGGTTGGGGATAGTACAGATAACTACAGCGGCTGTCCAACTGTTGGCCCCAAGACTGCTAATAAACTTTTATCTTCTGGTTGTCGATGGGATACGGTGGTTGCTACGTTTGAGAGTAAAGGTTTATCTGAAGAGGTAGCATTAGAGAACGCTAGACTAGCACGTATCTTACGTGATGGTGAGTATGATACAGACACAGGAGAAGTAAAGCTATGGCATCCCACGAAAACTTTATGATAGCTAAAGCCAGAGAACTAGAAGAAAAGTGGAAGCAAGCAGACCAACAATCTGACATGGTTAATAGTCCACCCCACTATTCAGATGGTAACATTGAAACCATTGACTACATCGTGGATGTACTAGGTGAGTACGAAGCTATCAGCTACTGTCATGGTAACGTAATCAAATATACAGGCTCACGCTTATGGAAGAAGGATGATCCTATCCAAGACGCAGAGAAAGCTGTATGGTATTTGAATAAGATGATTGAACTAATGAAGAAAACACAAGGGGTAAACTGGTGAACGAAGTAACATTTACATACACATCTTACGATGAGGATACTGAGGAATACTTGGGAGAGGTAACACATTCCTTCCGTACTGAGGGGTTTCTACCTGAGATGTTATACAACTTCAAAGCTTTCTTGCAGGGTGTAGGTTTTAATTATGTGTCAGAAGTATATGCAATTAAGAATGATGGACAAGAGGTAGGTGAGGAATGATGAACTTCTATGAGTATCAACTAAACGCTATTAAGACAGCAGTATACCCTAAGAAGTATGCTATCTCATACCCTGCATTGGGTCTGGCTGAAGAGGCTGGTGAGGTTGCTGGTAAGATTAGTAAGATGATGCGTGATGGCATATCAATGCAAGACCAGAAGCAAGCTATTGCAGCAGAGATGGGTGATGTACTCTGGATGCTGGCTGCACTAGCATATGATTGTGGCTTGTCATTGCAGACCATTGCAGAGATGAACGCAGAGAAACTAAAGAAGCGGCAGGAAAAGGGTACACTACACGGTGAGGGAGATAACCGATAATGGATAGCTATCAATCATACATACACGCCAGCCGCTACGCACGTTGGCTAGAAGATAAAGGTAGGCGTGAGACTTGGGAAGAAACTGTAGACCGTTGGTGGAACTACATGACTGACAAGTTCCCTGCCCTTGAGCAGAGGCAGGATGTTAAAGTTGCTATCCATGACCTTGAGGTTGTTCCCTCAATGCGTACTATTATGACAGCAGGTGAGGCACTAGACCGTAACCAAGTAGCTGCATACAACTGTAGCTTCCTAGCTGTTGATGACCCCAAGGCTTTCGATGAGGCATTGCTTGTACTCATGTGTGGCACAGGGGTAGGCTTTAGTGTTGAGCGTCAGTTCATTCAGAAACTACCTGAAGTACCAGCAGAACTTAACGAGACTGATGAGGTTATTGTAGTAGCAGATAGTAAAGAGGGGTGGGCAAAGGCACTACGTCAAGTCATCTCTCGCCTGTATGCTGGTGAGATACCCAAGTGGGATGTGTCTAAGGTACGTCCTGCTGGGGCTAGGCTCAAGACATTTGGTGGACGTGCCTCAGGTGCAGAGCCACTAGAGAACTTGTTTAAGTTCGCTATCTCTACGTTCAAGAAAGCAGCAGGACGCAAGCTTAATAGTCTTGAGTGCCATGACCTCATGTGTCAGGTAGCTGCTGCTGTAGTTGTAGGTGGTGTACGTAGGTCAGCCATGATTAGCTTGTCTAACCTGAGTGATGACCGTATGCGTCACGCTAAGATGGGTAACTGGTGGAACGATCAGGTCAACCGTAGCTATGCTAACAACTCTATCAGCTTTACTGAGAGGCCTGACATGGGTAGCTTCCTACGTGAGTGGACATCCATCTATGAATCTAAGTCAGGTGAACGTGGTATCTTCAACCGTGAGGCAGCTAAAGCAAAGGCTGTATCTATCGGACGTGAACCACGTGATGACTTTGGTACTAACCCATGTGGTGAGATTAGCCTACGCAGCAAGCAGTTCTGTAATCTGTCAGAGGTTATCATTCGTGAGACTGATGGCATGGATGAACTAAGAAAGAAGGTAGAGATTGCCACCATCATCGGTACAATCCAGTCTGCTCTGGTTGATTTCAAATACCTATCACCTAAGTGGAAGCGTAACTCAGAAGAGGAACGGCTGCTGGGTGTGTCACTCACTGGTATCTTTGACCATAAGATTATGTCAGGACAGGGTGAGTACGAGGCTAACATTCTTGCAGGTACACTAGCACAACTAAGAGAGATTACACGTGAGACTAACAAAGAGTGGGCAGCAAAGCTAGGTATCCCTGAATCAAAAGCTATCACGACAGTCAAGCCTAGTGGCACTGTGTCGCAGCTTGTTAATAGCGGTAGCGGTATACACCCTCGCTATGCTAAGTATTATATAAGAAGAGTGAGAGCAGATGTTAAAGACCCTTTGGCTACGTGGATGCAAGATAAGGGAGTGCCTTGTGAAACAGATGTATATAATCCGCAAAACTTGGTATTCAGTTTCCCAATGAAATCTGCTGAGAATAGTTTGACACGACATGATGTGTCTGCTATTCAGCATCTAGAACTGTGGCTCAAGTATCGTAAGCACTGGACTGACCACAATCCATCAGTCACTATCTATGTGGGTGAGGAAGAATGGGCAGAGGTAGGTGCATGGGTGTACAAACATTGGGATGAAATCTGTGGTGTATCATTCCTGCCACGTGAAGATGACAACCATAGCTATGCTCAAGCCCCATACGAAGAGATTGATGAGGATACTTACCTTGAATTAAAGGAACAAGTACCTGATGTAGACTTCTCTGAATACACAGAACTAGCTGATAATACTACATCTTCTCAGGAATTAGCCTGTACAGCAGGTGTATGTGAAATCTAAAGTTACAACATTAGCGAAAGTTTGTTTATTATGAGAGTATTAGGCAACGATTTTAACATCACAGATGGACTACTTAACCACCTTAAAGAGTTGTATCCTAACAAACTGCCGCTTGGACACGTTACCCCTGAGGAACTAAGCTTTCTTCAGGGGCAACAATCAGTCATCGACAAGTTGATAGAGTTACAACACACAGATTTTGAGGATTAATATTATGGGTTCAATTTTAGGTGGACCAAAAGCACCACCAGTTATGCCAACACCTGCACGTCCTGTGACAGCAGTAACTAAGACACCAGACATTGAGTTGGAAGATACAAGTCTAGAATCAGACCAGCTTACCAAGAAGAAGAAGGGTAAGAAGGCACTGAAGACACCATTAACTGACACCGCTACACAGACAGGTAGCACTGGTGCTGGTCTACAGATTCCTAAAGCTAATACAGGTGGTATGTAATGGGTGGAATAAGAACAGCCGTGGGCTTGGGTAAAAAAATGGGTGCTATAAAAAAAGCAGCACCTGCTTCTACACCAACTACAGCCGCAGCAAAGAGTACAGAAGACACAGAAGTTTCAGAAATCGAAACTGATTCAGGCATGATGCAAAAGAAAAAGAAGGGCAAGAAAGCCCTAACACTCAGCCCTGCTGCTGCTAACGTAGGTGGTGAAGGCTCAAGTGGTCTTAACATTCCAACTTCGTAAGGAATAACTAATGGAACAAGAAGTAGGAACAGTAGCTAAACGCTACAGTCAATTAGAAAGTGAGCGTGATACGTTCCTAGAACGTGGACGTGAAGCAGCGAGGCTAACTATCCCTACTCTTTTGCCAGACGAAGGGCATAGCAGTTCATCTGTATATGCTACACCGTATCAAGGCATTGGGGCAAGGGGTGTAAACAACCTTGCATCGAAACTATTGATGGCATTGTTGCCACCCAATAGCCCTTTCTTTCGCCTGACCATTGACGACTTTGATCTGCAAGCTATTGCAGGTGATAACCGTGGTCAAGTAGAAGAAGGTCTAGCACGTATTGAACGTGCAGCTATGCAGGAAATTGAAAGTAAAGCCATACGTGTGCCTGTCTTTGAGGCACTAAAGCTTCTTATCGTAACTGGTAATGCTTTGGTATACATGCCTAAACAGGGTGGTATGAAAGTATATAGACCTGACCGCTACACTACCAAGCGTGATGCTATGGGCAATGTCCTAGAGATTATCACCAAGGAAAGTGTTGCAGCTATGATGCTGCCTGATACAGTCAGGGATATGATACCCCCATCAGATACACCAAAGAAAAACTATGACCTGTATACCTGCCTCAAGCGTACTGTTAAAGGCTTTGAGGTACATCAAGAGGTAGCTGGTATCGAAGTACCTAATTCACGTGGTACATTCAAAGAAGACCAGAACCCATTCATTCCATTACGTTTTATCCGTATTGATGGTGAAGATTATGGACGTGGTTTCATCGAAGAATACATCGGTGACTTGCGTTCACTTGAGGCATTGACCCAAGCTATTGTGCAGGGTAGTGCTGCATCATCTAAAGTATTATTCTTGGTACGTCCTAACGGTAGCACCAAGTCAGCGAACCTAGCCAAAGCAGCAAACGGTGCGTTCCTGACAGGTGATGCTAACGATGTATCAACACTACAGGTGCAGAAGTCAGGTGATTTCCGTGTAGCCCTTGAGACTATGCGTATGATTAACGAGCGTCTGGCTGCTGCGTTTCTACTTAACTCTTCCATTCAGCGTCCAGCAGAACGTGTAACTGCCGAAGAGATTAGGTATATGGCACAGGAACTTGAGACTGCTTTGGGTGGTGTATACTCCATCCTGTCCCAAGAGTTCCAGCTACCACTCATCAACCTGCTACTTGAATCATTGACTAAGCAGGGCAAGATGCCTCGTATGCCTAAGGACAGTGTTAAACCTACTGTCGTCACAGGTATCGAAGCACTTGGACGTGGACAAGACTTGAATAAACTAGCAGCATTTCTCCAATACCTACAGCCTCTAGGGGCAGAGGTTATCCAGAGTGAAATGAATCTAGGTGACTACATAGACCGTTTGGCTGCATCACTTGGTATTGATACATCTGGCTTGATTAAATCACCAGAGCAGAAACAACAAGAGATGATGCAACAACAAATGATGATGCAACAACAGATGGAACAGCAAGCAGCTATGGGTGCAATGCAAGCAGCAGCACCACAAGTAGCTAAAGGCGTAGTAGAATCGGAGTAACAGATGGCAGAAGCCTTAAATACTTATCAAGAAGAAACACCAGAATCACAGGAACATATTCAAGCTATGCTCGACAAGGAGCGTACTGAAACTGAAGAGCGTCCTGACTGGTTGCCTGAGAAGTTTAAGTCTGCTGAAGATATGGCTAAAGCTTACTCAGCATTAGAGAGTAAGCTTGGTCAACCCAAGCAGCAAGAAGAGACTACAGAAGAAGTAGAAGTCACAGGTAATGAGAGTGCTTCTGATGTAGCACAGTTATTGGATGACAAGGGACTAGACTTTGATGTATTCCAACAGGAGTACGCAGAGAATGGTGGCTTGTCTGAAGATGCGTATCAAGCCTTGCAAGAGGCTGGGTTCCCACGCAGCATGGTTGATTCATGGGTTGCAGGTCAGGATGCACTAGCTGCACAGATGACCGCACAGATGTATGAAGTTGCTGGCGGTGGAGAACAGTACGCACAAATGGTTCAGTGGGCAGCAGATAACCTTCCAGATAATGAGGTTAATGCCTACAATGCGACAATGGAAAGCGGTGACCCTAATATGATTAGGTTAGCCGTACAAGGTCTTAACGCACGTTATCGTTCTGAGGCAGAACCTACACTAATGCAAGGTGGCACAGGTGCTGTATCCTCAGGTGGGAAGTTTGAAAGCACTGCGGAACTCACTGCTGCAATGAGTGACCCTAGATATGCTAAAGACCCTGCCTACAGGCAAAGCGTAGCTGATAAGTTGGCTAAGTCTAGTCTGTTCTAAATTGTTGCATGGGATTGGGGGGCTTGCTCCCCTCTCCTTTTAAGTACACCTAACGTGGGTGTATTTAATAGGGGACGCCCTATACACGAAAGCAAACATACAAACGATTACCCCTGACCCCTTGCGAGGGACAATCTTGGAGAAAGGATGTAATGTAATGCAGAGTGTAACTACAACTCAACATTAACATTACTAAGAGGTAATTTAAAATGGCACAAGCTGCTTCAAACCCTGCTTACACCGTAAGCTCTCAGGGTCAGAATAACCTCTCAGGTGACGTAAGAGACCTGTTTCTCAAGCTGTATGCTGGGGAAGTCCTTACCGCCTTTGAGGAAAAGAAAGTCCTTATGGACAAGGTGCGTACTCGCACAATTTCAAAAGGTAAGTCTGCATCATTCCCAATGACAGGACGTGCAACTGCCGAATACTTGACCCCAGGAAACGAGATTACTGGTGGCAACATTCGTGCAGGTGAGCGTATCGTCACGATTGATGACTTGCTTATCTCAAGCCAGTTCATTGCTAACATTGACGAAGCAATCAACCACTACGATGTACGTAGCATCTACTCAAAAGAAGCTGGTATCGCATTGGCTAACGAAGCTGACCGTAACGTAGCACGTATGCTCGTTAAGGCTGCTCTGGCAACCAACGCAACTGCTGCTGCTGGTCTTATCCAAGACTACAAAGCTTTCACTGAGGAAGACTTTACAGACAACGTAGACATCGGTACAGCTACTGCTGATTCACTTGACCCAGCTAAGATTGCTAAAGCTATCTTTGATGCTCGTAAAGAGATGGAAGTCAAGAACGTACCAACTGAGGGTGCAACCGTTGTTCTGGCTCCTGACCAGTACTATGCACTGCTTGACGTTACTGATGGTAGCAAGCTGACATACATGAACCGTGACTTTGGTGGCACAGGTTCAGTAGCAGGTGCTACAGTACCATCAATCGCTGGTATGCCTGTTATCATGTCAAACCATGCTAACGTAAACAACCTGTATGCTTCACTGGTAACAGGTAATGCTGCGGAAGGTGAGACTTCTGACAACCAGCCTTTAGCTAACACTGCTGGTTCAGGCCGTACAACTCATTATGACCTGCCAACTGCTGCTGTTGACACTCGTGACATGGTTGCAGAAGCCAAGCAGTTCCGTGGATTTGTCTTTACTCCTGATGCCGTTGCTACTGTCAAGTTGCTTGACCTTGGTATGGAATCAGAGTACCAGATTAATCGTCAAGGCACACTGATGGTAGCCAAGTACGCAATGGGGCATAACGTCCTGCGTCCTGCTTGCTGCATCGGCTTGTCTGAGGTATAATCAACGAGGGGAGAGGTTTCTAGAGCCTCTCTCCTTTTTTATTTGGAGTAAGATATGCCTGAAGTTGGTGGAAAGAAATACAAATATACTAAAGAAGGTGTAGCTGCTGCTCAAGCTGAAGCCAAGAAAACAGGCAAGAAGATGTCATTTGGCGGTAAGCCACAAAAGCAGGTAGCTGCAATCATGGCTAAGTACGGAAAGAAAAAAGCATGACTATTCAACATGCAGGTGAAACCTTCAAGGGTTTACGTATACCTAAGAGAACGCCTAGTCATGCCACTAAGTCCCATGCTGTATTAGTAGGTTCAAAGACTGATCCAAAGATAATTAGATTTGGTGAGCAGGGTGCTAAGACAAATCAGAATGAAAAGCAACGCAGGTCTTTCAAAGCTAGACATCGTAAGAATATAGCTAGAGGTGAAAGTAGTGCAGCATATTGGGCTAATAAAGTAAAATGGTGATAACATGGCAGGAACAACTAAATTAGATGCGGTCAACACAATGCTTTCTGCCATTGGCGAAGCACCAGTTAGTAGTCTATCATCTGGCTTGCTTGAGGCAGAGATAGCAGAATCTATATTAGATACAGTTGACCGTGAAGTGCAGTCTATGGGCTGGCACTTTAATACAGAATTAAATAAGTCATATGCACAGGATATTAATGGTGAAATCATTCTTGGTAATGATATCCTACGTGCAGATGCAACACAAAAACCAGACAGTCCAGACCTAGTACAACGTGGTCTGAAGATGTATGACAGAAAGAACCATACATTTACAATCAATGCAGAGGCAGCACTTGATGTTGTCGTACAGCTAAACTTTGCAGATTTACCAGAGGTGGCTAAACGCTACATAGTAATGAGAGCCACACGTATCTTCCAAGATAGGGTTGTAGGTTCCAACACATTACATGATTTCCAAATACGAGATGAGGCACAAGCACTAACAGAACTTAAAGAGTTCGACAAGGCTGCTGATGACCACAACATCTTTGACAACTATGACACCTTTAGTATTATCGACAGGCAGGGACGGAGAACACTCTAATGGCACTCATCAGTCAATCTATCCCCAATCTGATTAACGGTGTATCACAACAACCACCATCTCTACGTCTTAATACACAGGCAGAGTTACAGGAAAACGGCTTATCTAATGTTGTTACAGGTTTGTCCAAGCGTCCTAGTTCCCAGCACATTGCTGACTTAGGAGTTATTAGTAATCTAGACAAAGCCTTTATCCATACTATCCGTAGAGATGAGAATGAGTTCTACTCTATGGTTATTGATACTGCTGGTACAATCAGTGTATTTGACAAGGATGGTGTATCAAAGACTGTAACTAATAATGCAGCCTCATACCTATCTGGATTGACTGACCCAAGCCAAGAGTTGGCTGCTGTTTCTATTGCTGATACAACTTTTATTCTTAACAAGAACACAGTAGTAGCTAAAGGAACTAACACATCACCCTCACGTAATCCTGAGGCATTGGTGTATGTCAAACAAGCTGACTACTCTTCAACATACAGATTAAAACTAACAAAGGGTGCAAGCACAAGCACTGTTGAGTTTGCTACTAAGTCATCGACACAGAGTAGTACATCACTAACACAGAACGCTGAACGTGGTGCATCAACAGACTTGATTGCAAATAACTTAAACTCGTTCTCAGCTTCGTCTGTCAATACCACATTTTATGATAACATTACTAATGGCTCTGCTGTCACAGGTTTGACACTTACACGCTATGGTTCTGTTATACACATTCAGTCAGATGACAGCACAGACTTTACAGTAGAGGTGGGTGATTCACACGGTGGTGACCACTTACTCTTATTCAAGGGTGAGACTGCTGACTTTAAGAAGCTGCCCATAGAGGGGCCAGTAGACTTTAACATCAAAGTATCTGGTGACAACCAAAAGGCACAGGACGATTACTACGTCAAGTTTACAGCAGACGGTGTGTGGAAAGAAACCATTGAGCCTAACATTATCATAGACCTTGATGCTACCACCTTACCACACAAACTAGCGAAGCAACCAGACGGTAGCTTTATCTTTGATGAGGTTAGCTACGCTGACCGTAAGGTGGGTGATGATGGTACTAACGACTTCCCTTCATTCATAGGTTATACCCTTGCTGACATCTTCTTCCATCGTGATAGACTAGGTGTCCTAGCTGATGAGAATGTTATCTTTGCACGTGCAGGTGAATACGTTGAGTTTGATTTCTTCCGTAAGTCTACACTTACTATTGTTGACAGTGACCCCATTGATGTTGCAGTATCCTCTAATAAGGTTAGTATTCTTAAACATGCTGTACCCTTCAACGAGGCCTTACTACTCTTCTCAGACCTAACACAGTTCAAGCTAACTGCTGACCCTGTGCTTACCCCTGAGACTGTGAACATTGCTAACACTACAGAGTTTGAAGCATCCCTCAGAGCCAAGCCAGCACAAGCAGGTAAGTTTGTGTACTTTGCCTCTAAGCGTGGTGCATGGTCTGGTATGTGGGAGTACTATGTAGATACAGATACAGATACTAACGATGCTACAGAATCTACAGCACACGTACCTGAGTATCTTAATGGTGAGATAATCAATATCCAAGCATCATCCAACGAGGATATGCTACTAGTACAGACTGACAATGACCCACAGGCCTTGTATGTATACAGGTACTACTGGTCAGGCAGAGAGAAGCTACAGTCGTCATGGTCACGCTGGGTGTTTGACGGTGATGTAATAGGATGCTCATTTAACCGTGCTGACATTACACTGCTAATCAAGAGAGATACTAATTTATATCTTGAGCGTATCAACCTATCAGTAGATGATGCAACGAACTACACCTCAGGTCAGTTCTCCATTCATCTAGATAGACGTGTTATGCTTGAGACTGCTGGTCTAACTACAGTACCATACACTGATCCTGATACAATCTACATTGATGAGACAGGTAAGGTAATAACTCTTGCTAGTGTAGCAGGTAAGTTAGCTGACGGTGAGGTAGTCTTTGCTGGTGTACCGTTTACATTTAAGTACCAGTTCTCAGAGCCAGTAGTTAAACAGAATAACCAACCAATAACAACAGGTGTTATGCACGTCAGGAACTATGCAGTTGTATATAACAACACAGGTTACTTTGAGGTAGACGTAACACCACTTAGACGCAGCACATATAATCGTAAGTTTACTGGACGTATTATTAGTGGTGCTGCTAACATCCTTAATAGAGCCGCTATTGATTCAGGTACATACAGGTTTGGTGTCATGGCACACTCAGACGAAGTAGACATTGTACTCAAGAGTGATAGCCACCTGCCTTGTGTATTCCAATCGGCAGAGTGGGAAGGCTTCTATGTGCTACGTTCTAGGAGAATGTAATGAAAGTCCATGTGAGACAGAGTACCCAAGATGATGTTGAATATCTTTGTGACAACTTACGCCCTGAGGATAGGGAAGAGGTACTTGCCTCACATGGTAGCACTAGAGAGGCCTTACAGGTAGGCTTTGATGAATCAGAAGAATGTTGGACTATCACTGTGAAAGACACAGGTGAGATAGCTGGTATATATGGACTAGCTAAGTATGACGATGACGTAGCAGTACCGTGGTTACTGACCACACCTGCTATTAAAAAGGTATGGCTACCATTCCTACGTGGCTCACGTAAATGGGTAGAAGAAGCTAATCAAAAATACCCCCTACTTACTAATGCAGTAGATGCAGACTATACTGTAGCTATCAACTGGCTACGTTTTGTTGGTTTCACATTTATCAAGAAACATGAGAAATGGGGCGTAGGTAATAAACCATTTCTAGAATTTGTGAGGATACGATAATGGCGTGGCAAGCTTTAGCAGCAGCAGGTATGGTAGGCTTAGAATACCTAAATGCTAAAAACCAAGCAGAAGAACAAAATAGACTTCATGTTGAAAACTGGCAACGTGCTTCTCAAGCACAGAATTTAAAAATACAGCAATTAAACAAACGTGCTATACAAGAATCTGAAGCAATAGCACAAAGTAAATTTGACTTAGCTATAGCCACGCTTGAGAATCAAGAAAGACGTGCTGTTGTTGGTGGTGAAACTGGTTTAAGTGGTAGTGCCATTGATAACTTTATTAAAGACCCTATGACAAAACGCCTCAGGGCTGAAACTAAGTTTAAGGCTCAAGAAAAAGCTATCTTAGATGAAATAGAATTACAAAAGATAGGTGTTACATCGGAAACAGAAAACAGAATTGCATCTGTACCTATGGGACAAGAGCCAGATATAATGATGTACGCTGCAAAAGCTGCCCTTGGTGCAGCTATGGCTCATTTTGGAACACCCTCTGCTACAGATGTAGCAAAAGAACAACTAGCTGTTCAAGCCGAAGCTGCTCGTTTATCTGCAATTCAAACTGGAACTTTTGTTGGCCCCATGCCAGCACCACAACCTAATGCTTGGACTAGTATTCAGAACTTTTTTCAATAGGAATTAAACATGGCTAAAAAAAGAATACAAGTAGCTGATTTAGATGCTTCCATATCTAATGTAAAGCCTGTAGCTTCAGTAGTAGATAGCTATGTAAGACCTGCTGAACAAACAGGAAGGACTTCTAATTTAGAATTTTTTATGAGTGCTATTACTCCTGCTATAGAACAAAAGATTAAGCAAGAGCAAGAAAGTAAAAATAAATTAGCAGATGCTGTTGTAAGTGGTGTACTAGATCAACAAGCATTTCAAGCTAAAAATGCAGTTAGAAGTCTAACAGAGTTAGCCGAACAAGATTATTTAGAAAACACTGATCTTTATCTATCTATGAGCAAAGAGGAAGCATCTGCACATAGACAAGCTAACTATGTAGAATATTATAAAGAGTTAGGTAAAAACAACGTACATCCTTCTGTAGTTAATCTAATTAAAAAGGATATGGAAGTTGTTGAGCATACTTTCTTTACTAAGGTATTTATTCCTGAAAAGTTTAAGAAAGATACAAACGATGCTTTAACTAATAACTTAGCACCTCAATTACAGACGTTAGCA